>Ga0189278_10093_pt1 | contig 113982 bp, 114 predicted proteins | sample N26A9minimetaG_FD_130326 | JGI IMG/M metagenome (GOLD analysis project Ga0189278, IMG submission 130326) | Marine microbial communities from the Costa Rica Dome - N26 A9 mini metaG | ecosystem: Environmental > Aquatic > Marine > Oceanic > Photic zone | place: Costa Rica: the Eastern Pacific...
CCGCGCCCCGCAGGGGTTTCGCCAAAATTGCCCATTTCTGCGTTAAGAGAGCTTGAAATAGCTGGCTATTCCTGCGCTCTCTTGCCTGGAACTGAGCAATTTTGGACTGAAACGGGTGGGCGAAGACGAATGTCCACAGGCCCTAGCTTGAGCGCAAAGGAGATCCCCATGACAAACCCGCTGCTGCAAGACTGGCAAACCCCCTTTGGCCTGGCCCCCTTCGACCGGATTTCCGACGAAGATTTCGCCCCCGCGCTGGAAGCGGCGCTGACTGCCCATAATGCCGAGATTGAGGCGATCGCGCAGAACCCGGATGAGGCGGATTTTGCCAATACAATTGAGGCGCTGGAAGCCGCAGGCGGGGCGCTGGACAAGGTGCTGGGCGTGTTCTTTACCGTGGCGGGGGCCGACAGCACGCCCGCGCGGGAAGAGCTGCAACGCGACTTTTCACCGAAGCTGGCGGCGCATTTCTCCGAGATTTCCGCAAACAAGGCGCTGTTTGCCAGGGTGGCCGCCGTCTGGGACAGGCGCGACAGCCTGACGCTGAGCGATGAACAGGCACGGGTGCTGATGCTGACACATCGCGGCTTTGTCCGTTCCGGTGCCGCGCTGGAAGGGGCGGAGGAAGCGCGGATGAAGCAGATCAAGGGCAGGCTGGCGGTGCTGGGCACCCAGTTCACCCAGAACCTGCTGGCGGATGAGCGGTCGTGGTTCATGGAACTTGCCGAGGAGGATCTGGCCGGTCTGCCCGATTTCGTCGTCGACGCCGCCCGCGCGGCAGGGGAGGAAAAGCGCGCTTCCGGCCCGGTTGTGACCCTGTCGCGGTCTCTGATCGTGCCCTTCCTGCAATTCTCCCCCCGCCGCGATCTGCGCGAAAAGGCGTTTCGCGCCTGGGAGGCGCGGGGCGCCGGTGGGGGCGAGACCGACAACCGCGCCATCGCAGCCGAAATTTTGTCGCTGCGCGAGGAGCGCGCCAAGCTGCTGGGCTATGAAAATTTCGCGGCCTACAAGCTGGAAACCGAAATGGCCAAGACGCCCGAGGCCGTGCGCGGCCTGCTGATGGAAGTCTGGGAGCCTGCCAGGGCGCAGGCCAATGCGGATGCCGAGGTGCTGACCAGCATGATGCATGCCGATGGCGTGAACGGTGACCTGGCCCCCTGGGACTGGCGTTATTACGCAGAGAAACGCCGCGCGGCGGAGCATGATCTGGACGAGGCCGCGTTGAAACCTTATTTCCAGTTGGACCGGATGATCGACGCGGCCTTTGACTGCGCCACCCGGCTCTTCGGTCTGGAATTCGCACCCCTCGACGTGCCGCTCTATCACCCGGATTGCCGGGCCTGGGAAGTCACCCGAAAGGGCGAACATATCGCCGTGTTCATCGGGGATTATTTTGCCCGTGGGTCAAAGCGGTCGGGGGCCTGGTGTTCGGCCATGCGCGCGCAGGCGAAATTCCCCAAGGTGCAAAGCCCGGTGGTGATCAACGTCTGCAATTTCGCCAAATCCGATCCGGCGCTGCTGTCCTATGACGATGCGCGCACGCTGTTTCATGAATTCGGCCATGCGCTGCATCAGATGCTGTCGGATGTGACCTATGAATCGGTCAGCGGCACCTCCGTGGCGCGCGATTTTGTGGAACTGCCCAGCCAGCTTTACGAACACTGGCTGGAGGTGCCCGAAGTGCTGGGCAAATTCGCGACCCATGCAAGGACCGGGGCGCCCATGCCCGGGGAGATGCTGGACAAGGTGCTGGCCGCAGCGACCTTCGACATGGGCTTCCAGACGGTCGAATACCTGGCCTCGGCCCTTGTCGATCTTGCATTTCACGATGGCGCGGCACCCGCCGATCCGATGGCGCGGCAGGCCGAGGTGCTGGCGGGCATCGGCATGCCCGAGGCGATCCGCATGCGCCATGCAACACCGCAGTTCGCCCACGTCTTCTCGGGCGATGGCTATTCCAGCGGCTACTACAGCTACATGTGGTCCGAGGTCATGGATGCGGATGCCTTCGAGGCCTTCGGGGAAGCGGGCGGCGCCTTTGAGCCGGGCATTGCGGCAGCGCTTGAGCAGCATATCCTTTCCACCGGTGGCAGCCGCGATGCGGCGGAACTTTACGTCGCGTTCCGGGGCCGGTTGCCGGGGGTTAAGGCGCTGCTGCGGGGCCGTGGGCTGATCGCGGGCTGAGAGGGGTGCCGCGCTGCGGGTCTCACCAAACCCAGGGTTTCCGATCCGTCCTTGCGCGATCCCGTGCTGACAGGCCGCCAACCGCTTCCCAAGGATAATCGGCGTATCCCCGCGTTGCGGGGCCCCTCGTCGATTTTCCTTGGCAACCGGCTGTCGCCCTGTCTGTCCGGTCGCACGCAAGGGCGGCTCCGAAACCAGGGACCTGTCGATCAGTAGCCCAGGTCCCGGTCGACGAGATTGAGAAATGCTTCGCCCGACTCGCCGCGCCGGATGTTTTCGGCGACGGATTGCGCGGCTGTCGTGGCCCGCGTTTCGGCAGCGATATGCGGCGTGACCGTGACGCCCGGATGCGCCCAATAGGGATGGTCCTGCGGCAGGGGTTCGGTGCGGAAGACGTCCAGTGTGGCATGGGCGATCTGCCCGCTGTCCAGCGCCTTTATCAGGGCGTCATCGTCGATCAGCGGGCCGCGGCCGGGATTGATGATGAAGGCGCCACGCGGCATCAGGGCCAGGGTTTCGCGGTTCAGCGTATTTTCGGTGGCGGGCGTGTCGGGCAGCAGCAGTACGGCGATTTCGGCGCGGCCAAGCGCCTGTTTCAGCCCCTCTTCGCCATGCAGGCAGGTGACACCGGCGACCTCTCTGGGGCTGCGCGACCATCCGGTCACCTGAAAGCCGATCTCGGCAAGCAGCTTCGCCGCAGCACTTCCCAGGGCCCCGAGACCCAGCATCACGACGGAACGTTCCTGGGCCAGGGGCGGGGTGCGTGGCGCCCAGCGGGCATCACTGCGGGTGATGTCCGTGTCCAGGCCGAGGTGATAGCGCATTACATGGCCGGTCACCCATTCCACCATGCCCTTTGTCAGGCCGGGATCGACCATGCGCGCCAGCGGGATCTTCAACGTGTCATTGCCGACCACGTTTTCCACTCCGGCCCAGAGGTTCAGCACCGCCTTGGCGCGGGTATAGGGGGTGAAATCCTGCAGGTCGCTGTTCGGGGCATAGACGATGTAATCCACCTTGGCGGGCGGGATATCCATGCTGAGCCGCGCATCGAGACCCGCGTCGGCAAGCGCCCTGCGCAGGGGCTGTTCATAGGTTTCCCACCGCTCCGATTTCGCGGCGAAAAGGACATTGATGGTCATGGGTTACCTCGGTCTGTGGACATGGGCGGATTGCACGAGACCAAAGGCCAGCAGCAGCACCAGCATGGCTGATCCGCCGTAGCTGACCAATGGCAGGGGCACGCCGACCACCGGCGCCAGCCCCATCACCATCGACATATTGACCGCAAAGAACAAAAAGAAGTTCAGCGCGATGCCCAGGGTCAGCAGGGAAGAGAACCGGTCCTTGTTCAGGATCGCGGTGACCACGCAGAACAGGATGATCATCGCATAGAGCCCCAGCAGGCTGAACCCGCCGACAAAGCCGAATTCCTCTGCCAGGGTGGTGAAGATGAAGTCGGTATGTTTTTCCGGCAGGAAGTTCAGCCGCGACTGGGTGCCCTGCATGAAGCCGCGCCCGGTCCAGCCGCCGGACCCCAGCGCGATCTTGGACTGGGTGATGTGATAGCCCGCGCCCAGCGGATCGGCGGCGGGATCGAGAAAGGTGTCGATGCGGCGGTACTGGTAGTCGTTCAGCAATTGCCAGGTGGTGCCGCGCGACTGGAAGACTGCCGTCAGCAGCCCCGTGGCCGATGCGATGACCGCGGCGAAATAGGCCCAATGCACCCCGGCCAGGAACATCAGCCCGCCCCCCGCCGTCAGCAGCAGGATCGAGGTCCCGAGGTCCGGCTGGCGCAGGACCAGCACGGTCGGCACGCAGATGATCAGGACCGGCAGCAACACCCAGAACGGGCGCGATACCTTTTTGGCGGGCAGCCAGTCGTAATAGGCGGCCAGAAACATCACCAGGGTGATTTTCATCAGTTCGGAGGGTTGCAGGTCCATGAACCCCAGGTCGATCCAGCGCTGCGAGCCCTTGCGCTCATCGCCGATCAGCGCCACGGCGACCAGCAGCAGCAGCGAGCCCCCATAGGCCAGGCCCGACAGGTTCCGCCAGAGCCAGATCGGGATCATCGCCACAGCGAGCATCAGGGAGAGGCCAAGGCCGAAGCGTTTCATCTGCGGTTCGGCCCAGGGGGTGAATGACCCTCCGGCGACGGAATAAAGCATCAGGAAACCAATGCAGCAGACCGAGGCCAGCAGCAGCGTCAGCGGCCAGTTCAGGTGCAGGATCTTGCGAAATCCCGTCGGGACCGATTTGACCGTATATTCAAGGTAACTCATGCCTGATCGTTTCCGTTGATCGCGGCCTGGGGCTGCATCTCGCGCAGCTTGCGTTGCTGGGTCTTGATCCGGCCCCGGTCGGCAGAGGGATAGGCCTCCAGCGGGGGCTCGCCCCCTGCAAGTGCCTGCAGGATCACGTCCCGCGCGATGGGGGCAGCTGCCGTAGATCCGCCGCCGCCATGTTCAACCAGCACCGACACCGCATAGCGCGGGTTGTCGAAGGGGGCGAAACTGACAAACAATGCGTGGTCGCGGCGTTCCCAGGGCAGGTCTTCGTTCCGGCTGACCCCGCGCGCCCGTTCGGCGGCGGTGATGTTGCGGACCTGGCTGGTGCCGGTCTTGCCCGCCATGCGGTATTCTTCGGCGATGATGCGCGACCTGTAGCCGGTGCCGCGGCGGTTGTTGACCACTTCGAACATCGCGCGGCGCATCTTGCGCAGGTTGTTTTCGTTCATGCCCAATGACTCGCCCGCGCCACTGGGTTGCTCGACGCCGTCGATTGTCTTGACCAGCCGTGGTGTCACCGCCCGGCCGGTGGCGATGCGCGCGCTCATCACCGCCAGTTGCAGCGGCGAGGCGAGCATGAAGCCCTGCCCGATGGAGGCGTTGACCGTGTCGCCGATGACCCAATCCGCCCCGCGTGTCTCGCGCTTCCAGTTTTTGGTCGGCGTCAGGCCCGAGGCGACAGAGGACAGCGCCAGTTCATGCTTGATGCCAAGGCCAAAGCGGTTCGCCATGGCCGAAATCTTTTCGATCCCGACCTTGAGGGCGAGATCGTAGTAATAGACGTCGCAGGATTGCTTCAGCGAGTTTTCCAGGTCGACCCAGCCGTGACCCGCGCGTTTCCAGCAGTGAAACCGCCGCCCCGCGACTTCGAGATGGCCGGGGCAATAGACGGTTTCGTCCGGGCCGATGATGCCTTCCTCGATGGCGGCCATGGCCGTCATCATCTTGAAGGTCGAACCGGGCGGGTACGTCCCCTGCACCGTCTTGTTCACCAGGGGGCGGTATTTCGATTCCAGCAGCGGGTTGTAGTCCTTGGAGGAAATCCCGCCGATGAAAAGGTTCGGGTCGTAGGATGGCGCCGAGGCGATGGCGGCCAGGTCGCCGTTCTCGCAGTCGATGACCACGACGGCTGCGCTTTCCCCGTCCAGGCGGGCCTGGACGTATTGTTGCAGCTTGGCGTCCACGGTCAGCTGTATGTCCTTGCCCGATTCGCCCTCGCGCCGGGACAGTTCACGCATCACCCGGCCGGTGGCGTTGACCTCCACCTGCTTGGTGCCTGCCTTGCCGCGCAGGATATCCTCGCGTCGGGCTTCCACGTTGATCTTGCCGATCTGGAACCGCGGGATGCGCAGCACCTGGTCGGGGTCCTCCAGCGCGTCGAGGTCGGCCTGGCTGACCCGGCCGACGCGGCCCACCACATGGGCAAAGTCCGAGCCGCGCGGATAGACCCGCGTCAGCCCGACCTCGGGTGTGACGCCGGGCAGGGCGGGCGCATTGACACTGACGCGGCTGACATCCTCCCAGCTGACATCGTCGACGATGGTGACGGGCAGGAAGGGTGCGGAGCGCTTGATCTCTGCCATGGCGCGTTCGCGGGTTTCCGCGTCAATCGTGATGATCTGTCCCAGACGATCCATCACCGCCTCTGCATCGCCCGCATCTTCGCGCACCATGACAATGCGATAGCTCGGCACGTTCTGCGCCAGCCGCATGCCGTTGCGGTCAAAGATCTCGCCGCGGGCGGGGGGGATCAGCCGGATGTTGATGCGGTTTTCCTCGGCCAGCAGGCGGAACTGGTCGGCCTGATCGACCTGCAGATACCGCATCCGCGCAGCAAGGCCGCCCATGAACAGCAACTGCGCGCCGCCCAGAAGGGCGGCCCGGCGGGTCAGCCGCGTGTGGTTGGCATCGTTTTCGGCGCGGTTGCGTCTCATCTCAGACCCTCTGCCCCAAAGCATCCAGATCGCCGGGCGCGGTCTTGCGCACCCGCATCAGCCCGTGGGTTACGGCCACGACCAGGGGATAGAATAACAAGGACATGCCCAGTTCCGAAAGGCTGAGTGTGAGGCCCGGCACAGGCACCAGCACAAGGGCAAGTATCAGCCGGTTCGCGACCATGATCAACACCATGATCATGGCAACCGACACCCATTCAGCGGCAAAGCCGCCGTCGCGCAGGGACCGGCCCCGCGACTTGAGGTTTTCACAGCCGACCAGCGCCAGCAATGCCCAGAGGCCCGGCGGGCGCTGCAACAGAAGGTCCGACATCAGAAAGGCGATGGCCAGCGCGAGGGCAGGCACATATTCCGGGCGCCGCAGGCCCCAGGCACAGGCAAAGCACAGCAGCAGGTCGGGGCCGGCCCAGCGGCGGGGCGTGGTTTCCATCGGCAGCAGATGAAAGAACAGGATCACAAGCGCAAGGAACAGGAACGACGCCCGCATCGCCCAAAGCCGGGACAGCGACAGATCGTTCATTCACTCACCTCCGCTTCCGCCTCTGTCTGCACGGGCAAGGGGCCTGCAGGGGAGATCACCTGCGCATTGTCGGTCACCTTCTCGGTGCCGTAGTGCCGCATCACCCGCAGGAATTCCAACCGCTCGTAATCCGCCGCAAGCCGCACGCGCAGCCGCCCGCCGGGGTCGGCGGTGACCTGTCCGATCAGCAGACCCGCAGGAAAGACGCCCCCGTCACCGGATGAAATCACCCGGTCGCCGGGGCGCACCAGATCGGGGCTTTCGATGAAATCCAGCGGCGGCGCGGCGGAATTGTCGCCTGCGACGATCGTGCGCTGGCCCGAAGGCTGGATCACCGCCGGGATGCGGCTGGAGGCATCTGTCAGCAGGATCACCCGTGCGGTGTTCTGCGCAACGCCGGAAATGCGGCCGACAAGCCCGATGCCGTCCATGGTGGCCCAGCCGTCCACCAGCCCGTCACGCGCGCCGACGTTCAGCAGCACGGATTGCCGGAAGGGAGAGCCGGAATCGGCCAGCACCACGCCGGTGATGAAGGTCAGGCGCGGGTCCAGCCGCACCTTGTTCAGGTCCAGCAGTCTGGCATTTTCCTGTTCCAGCTGCAGGGCCGCTTCCTTCCAGGCCTGCATCTGGCGCAATTCGCTGCGCAGCTCCTGGTTCTGTTCGCTCAGCCGCTGGTAGGATTGAAAGTCGCGCAACAGGTTGATCGTGCCCGTTACCGGCGCCATCGCCCAATCCAGGTTGGGCACCAGCCGGTCGGTGATCTGGGCGCGAAACCGTTCGACGCGCGGACTGTCGATGCGCCACAAAAGAAAGATCGCGCCCAGCAGCAGGATCAGCACAGCCAGCAGCAACCGGCGCAGCGGGCCGGTGAAATCACTGCTGGTTGAACGGTCTTTGGCCATGTCACAAAGGCTCCTGCCCGAGGGGCGGGCGTGGCAATGGTATCAGGATTCAGCTGTCGTAGTCGATGGCGTGGCGCAGCTGTTTTTCGTATTCCAGCGCCTTGCCCGTGCCCAATGCGACGCAGTTGAGCGATTCATCCGCAATGGAAACGGCAAGCCCGGTCTGCTCGCGCAGCGCAAGGTCCAGATCGCCCAGCAATGCGCCGCCGCCGGTCAGCATGACGCCCCGGTCCACAATATCCGCCGCAAGGTCGGGCGGGGTGGTTTCCAGCGCGGTCATCACCGCCTCGCAGATCTGCTGCACCGGTTCGGCCAGCGCCTCGGCGATCTGGGCCTGCGTGACCTCGATCTCTTTCGGCACGCCGTTCAGCAGGTCGCGGCCGCGGATCTGCATCGAGGTGCCGCGCCCGTCGTCGGGCATCCGTGCCGTGCCGATGGAGGTCTTGATGCGTTCTGCGGTGGTTTCCCCCACCAGCAGGTTCTGCTGACGGCGCAGGTAGCTGATGATTGCCTCGTCCATCCGGTCGCCGCCGACGCGGACGGAGCGGGCATAAACGATGTCACCAAGGCTGAGAACCGCCACCTCGGTGGTCCCGCCACCGATGTCCACGACCATGTTGCCGGTGGGATCGGTGATCGGCATCCCCGCCCCGATGGCCGCGGCGATGGGTTCGGCGATCAGCCCCGCGCGGCGTGCGCCAGCGGAAAGAACCGATTGGCGAATCGCGCGTTTCTCGACCGGGGTGGCGCCATGCGGCACGCAGACGATGATCTTGGGCTTTGAAAAGGTGGAGCGTTTATGCACCTTTCGGATGAAGTGCTTGATCATCTCCTCGGCGGTGTCGAAATCCGCGATGACACCTTCGCGCATCGGGCGGATCGCCTCGATACTGCCGGGGGTGCGGCCCAGCATCAGCTTGGCGTCCTCGCCCACGGCCAGCACCTTCTTGACCCCGTCCTTGATATGATAGGCAACGACCGACGGCTCAGACAGAACAATCCCGCGACCCTTGACGTAGACAAGCGTATTCGCCGTGCCCAGATCAATCGCCATGTCGGAAGAAAACATGCCGCGGAGATTTCCAAAGATGTTCATGCGGTGCAAACCTTGATTAAAAGCCCAATCAGCCCGCGACTCTGACAGAGGCGGGCGCGCAGCCCTTATAGGCTTCGCTCCGCTGAGGCGAAAGGGGGGCTCTGAGAAGTCTCGGCATCTTGTCGCCGCCGGGTTAGGCTGGGCAGGAAAACAAAGGGTGGAGATATATAATGAAGAAAATTCAATCGCTCGGCGTCCATCACATCACGCTGACCGGTGCCGACCGTCAATCCTCGATCGACTTCTGGGAGGGGGTGCTGGGCATGCCTTTCATCTTCGACCAGCCCAATCTGGACGACCCGGACGAGGGGCATCTGTATTTTGATCCCGGTGACGGCCGGCTGATCACGATATTCACAAATGAAAACCGCAAGCCTGTTCATAACAGAACCCCGACCGATCCGGGCTGCGTGCATCATCTGGCGCTTGAGGTCGATCAGGCGACGCATGAACAGGTGCTTGACCGCCTGGCAGAGCGGGGCATCCCGAATTCCGGGATCAAGGACCGGGGTTTCATGAAGTCGATCTATTTCAAGGACCCGCTGGGCTTTCTGATCGAACTGGCCTGCTACACCTTCATCCCGCCGCGCGGCAGCAGCCATGCCGAGGTCATGCTGGAGGCACACAAGCTGCGCGTCGCACGGGGCGACAAGGCCATCGGCCGCAGCCATCTGGCCGACGCGGTACTGTTGATCGTGGAGCGCAGCCAGTTGTCGCTGAGCGAGGATCGCGGCGCGCGCAACCCTTACGGGTGAGCCATCGCAAGGCGGCAGGTCGCGCGCAGGGCGATCAGCCTTCGCCGACGTTTTTGGCAAAGGCTTCCTTGAACTCAGCCTGCTGGCCGGATGTCGCATCGGTCTGGTAGTTCTTCTTCCAGTCCTCCATCGACATGCCGTAAAACAGCTCGCGGGCCTCTTCCTTGGTCATTTCGATGCCCCGTGCATTGGCCGCTTCCTGATACCAGCGGCTCAGGCAGTTGCGGCAGAACCCGGCGAGGTTCATCAGGTCGATGTTCTGAACGTCGGTGCGGTCCTGCATCAGATGCTGTTGCAGACGGCGAAAGGCGGCGGCCTGCAATTCGATCTCTTGCTGATCTGGCATGGTGATCTCCTTTTGGATGAAAGCTGGGGGGGCATCGCACAGGTGTCAAGCAGATGCGCCATTGAGCATCGAAATCACCCGGTGAAAGGCGGCCGGGGCTGGCAGAAGCTTAGCATTCATGAAACCTTGGGTGATTATGACGGTGGGGCTTCATATGGGCGGCAATGTATGTTACCGCTAACGGAAGAAAATTAACGGGCCACTGTCTGGCCCAGAAGAAAGAACAGGGAAAATCACATGAGACGCCTGCGCAACGTAAAGATCGTGGCAACCTTGGGCCCTGCATCCGATACCTACGAGATGATCGAAACGCTGCACAAGGCCGGGGCGGACGTGTTTCGCCTGAACATGAGCCATGGCAGCCACGAGGAAATCCGCGAAAAGCACCGCATCATCCGCGAAGTCGAAGAGAACCTTGGCAGCACCATCGGCATTCTGGCTGACCTGCAGGGCCCGAAACTGCGCGTGGGTGTCTTTGCCGGTGACAGCGAACAGCTTGATCCCGGTGCCAGTTTCCGGCTCGATCTGGACGAGGCGGAAGGTGATGCAAGCCGGGTCAACCTGCCCCATCCCGAGATTTTCCAGGCGCTTGAGCCGGGGGCGACCCTGCTGGTCAATGACGGAAAGATCAGGCTGAAGGTCAAGGACTGCGGTCCGGATTTTGCCAATTGCGAAGTGGTGATCGGCGGCATCATTTCCAACCGCAAAGGGGTGAACGTGCCCGATGTCGTGCTGCCGCTGGCGGCGCTGTCGGACAAGGACCGCGCGGATCTGGAATTTGTCTGCGGCCTGGGCGTGGACTGGCTGGCGCTGAGCTTTGTGCAGCGCCCCGAAGACGTGACCGAAGCGCGCGATCTGGCAAAGGGACGGGCCTCCATCCTGTCCAAGATCGAAAAACCCTCGGCGGTGACACGGTTCGACGACATTCTGGCGGTCAGCGACGGCATCATGGTCGCACGCGGCGATCTGGGTGTCGAACTGCCGGTGCAGAACGTCCCGCCGATCCAGAAACGCCTGGTGCGCAAATGCCGTATGGCGGGCAAGCCGGTGATCGTCGCCACCCAGATGCTGGAATCGATGATCGAAAGCCCGATGCCCACACGGGCCGAAGTGTCGGACGTGGCCACCGCGATCTACGAGGGGGCCGATGCGGTCATGCTCTCGGCAGAATCCGCGGCGGGCGCCTATCCGGTCGAGGCGGTGCAGACCATGAACAATGTCGCCTCCGAGGTGGAACTGGACCCGACCTATACCCAGATCATCGAATCCTCGCGCATCGCCGACCGTGAAACCGTAGCCGACGCCATTGTTGCCGCGGCCCGCGAGATTGCGGAAACCACCGAGATCAAGGCGATCTGCTGCTTTACCCAAAGCGGGACCACCGCCGTGCTCACAGCCCGTGAGCGGCCCCGCGTGCCGATCATCGCGCTGACCCCCGATGTGCGCACCGCCCGGCGGCTTGCATTGAGCTGGGGCACGAACTGCGTGATCACACCGCCGCTGGACCGGTTCAAGCTGGCAGTTGTCGCGGCCGTCAAGGCGGCAACCGCCGAAGGTTTCGCACAGGCGAAAGACCTGATTGTCGTCACCGCCGGCGTGCCCTTCAACGTGCCGGGCACCACCAATATCCTGCGCGTTGCCCCCTGCGACGAACGTTTGATTTTTGCATCCGATCCGGAGTAGCCTGTTCAGGTAGTTGATTTTTTCTCAATCAGGAGTGGTCGGTAATGGACCCTGATCTGGCACTTGTCCTCGGCATCGTGATCGGGGCGCTCTCGATCCCGTCCATCCTGTCGGCCCTGTCTGACAGACGCGCGCCGCGCGCCTCGGCGCTGACGATCCTGATCGCCGGGGGGCTGGTCCTCTATGCCGCGCAGAACAAGCCGCAGGGCTATGCGCTGGAAGAGGTGCCGGATATCTTTGTGAACGTCGTCGCCCGCTATATGCCCTGAGGCCGGACGAGGTTTCACCGGTCGGCGGATGCGCCGGTAAACCAGCAGCCGCGCAACCGCATCGCGGCACTTGCCAAACCGGCACAACCCTCCTATACGCCCTCACTCAACCCGCGCGTCCGGCCAACGTGGCATGCCGAGTCGCGCGTCAACCGAACTCAATACACGGAGACGGAAATGCCCAAGATGAAGACGAAATCGAGCGCCAAAAAGCGCTTCAAGATCTCGGCGACCGGTAAGGTCATCGGGGGTCAGGCCGGCAAACGCCATGGCATGATCAAGCGGACCAAGAAATTCATCCGCGACGCACGCGGCACGACAGTTCTGTCAGAGCCCGATGCAAAGATCATCAAGGGCTATATGCCCTACGACCGCTGATAGAGGAGAACCGAGATGTCCCGAGTTAAAGGTGGTACAGTCACCCACGCCCGTCACAAGAAGATCGTCAAGGCCGCCAAAGGTTACTACGGCCGCCGCAAGAACGTCTTCAAGGTCGCCACACAGGCGGTCGACAAAGCCAACCAATACGCCACGCGTGACCGCAAGAACCGCAAGCGGAACTTCCGCGCGCTGTGGATCCAGCGGATCAACGCCGCTGTGCGCTCCCATGACGAATCGCTGACATACAGCCGTTTCATCAACGGTCTGAATCTGGCCGGTATCGAAGTGGACCGTAAGGTTCTGGCCGACCTGGCCGTGCACGAGCCCGAAGCCTTCGGTGCGATCGTCAAGCAGGCACAGGCGTCTCTGGCCGCGTAATCCACGCCAGTCGGAAATTTCAAGAGGCCCCCGCAGCGATGCGGGGGCCTTTTTGTTTGGGCAGGTTCAGCATGGCTGGCACCGGCTGTGCGGCTGCGGGTTTCCGGCCGGCAGGGGGCAGGGCGCGTTACAGGGGCCGCGCACCAGCGTTGCGGCTCAGACCCCCGCCTTGCCCAATTGCCCCACATTCGCCAGCCAGCCGTCAACCTGCCCGGCACCGGGGCTGCTTGCGGCAGAGAAAAAGCTTACCCTGGTCGGTTTGATTCCGACAAAGCGCAGGATCTGCCCGCGCATCTGATGCAGGATGGCATTGCGATAGATCAGCGACAGGAACCATCTGGGCGTGTCCGAGGTCAGGATCAACCGCGCCGAACGGCCCGAGAGCAATGGTTTGGGCATCTTGCCCCTGGGCACCCGGCTGTCAAAGGTCCGGCCCGGCAGGAACGCCCGGTCAATCGCGCCCTTCAGCTTGGCCGGAATGCCGCCCCACCACATCGGCGCGGTCAAGACGACATGCTCTGCCCATTCGATGTCCGCCAGCAGCTTTTCCAGGGCGGGCTCCAGCGGCTTGGTTTTGCCAAAACCTGCAAATCCATGGTCGGGGTCGAAATCCATCGCTGCGATATGGGTCAGGCGCACCTCATGCCCCGCTGCACGCGCCGCCCCGGCATAGGCTTCGGCCAGGGCGCGGTTCAGGGAGGTTTCGGCCGGGTGGCCATTCAGGATGTAGATGCGTTTCGACATGGTGATTCCTTGTAATTGACCGTGGTCATTAATTGTTATCGGCCAAAATGACCACGGTCAATAATCAAATTTGACCGCGGTCAGGGATCGTGCCACATCTGGGCCATGAAACAGCCTGTCCAGAAACGCACCCTCGAAACCCGCGCCCGGCTGGTGGCCGCGGCCAAGGCGCTGGTCGCGGCGCAGGGCTATGCCGCGCTGCGGGTCGAGGATGTCGTGGCAAAGGCGGGGGTGGCCAAGGGCACCTTCTTTGCCCATTTCCCCGACAAGGATGCGCTGATGGATCTGCTGATCGGGGCCGAGATCGACCGCCACCTAGACGCCATCGCGGATCTGCCCGCCCCGCGCGACGTGGATGAATTTGTCACGGTTCTGATGCCTCTGCTGCGTTTCATGACCTGCGAACGCTATGTCTTTGACGTGATCCTGCGCCACTCCGGCGCGGCGCTGGCAGAGGAGATCGGACCGATTGCCACCACCTTTGTGCGCCAGGCCGAGGTTGTTGCCGCATGGCTGGACCAGGGCCCGTTTCGCCGCGATGTCGCCCCGGATCTGCTGGCCGAAGGGGTGCAGGCATTTGCCACCCAGGCGATGGCGCTGCATTTCTGCGCCCTGCACAACGCCGTGCCGCTGGACCAGCGCCTGCGCCCCTATCTGTCGGCCTGGCTGCACCCGGGCATCTGAACCCGCTTCACGCCCCGCATGGCTTGTATTCAGCGGCCAGTCTGCTAGCACGACCCCGACAGTTGAAGGACGATTGCGATGGACGATCTCAAGCAGAAATACCTTTCCCGGATTGCCGATGCGGCGGACGAGGCTTCCCTCGAAGACATCCGTGTCACCGCCGTGGGCAAGAAGGGTGAGATTGCGCTGAAAATGCGCGAGCTGGGCAAGATGACCCCGGATGAACGGCAAGTGGCCGGTCCCGCGCTGAATGCCCTGAAGGACGAGATCAACTCCGCCCTTGCGGCCAAGAAGGCGGCGCTGGGCGACGCGGCGCTGAACGAACGCCTGCGCAGCGAATGGCTGGATGTGACCTTGCCCACCCGCGCCCGGCGACAGGGCACGATCCACCCGATCAGCCAGGTGACCGAGGAGCTGACGGCAATTTTTGCCGAGATGGGCTTCTCCGTCGCGGAAGGGCCGCGCATCGACACCGACTGGTACAATTTCGACGCGCTCAACATCCCCGGCCACCACCCGGCACGGGCGGAAATGGACACCTTCTATATGGCGCGCGCGGAAGGCGACAACCGCCCGCCACATGTGCTGCGCACCCATACCTCCCCGGTGCAGATCCGCACGATGGAAGCGCAGGGCGCGCCGCTGCGCATCATCTGCCCAGGTGGCGTCTATCGCGCGGATTACGACCAGACCCATACGCCGATGTTCCACCAGGTCGAGGGGCTGGCGATTGACCGCGATATCTCCATGGCGAACCTCAAGTGGGTGCTTGAGGAATCCTTTGCCGCCTTCTTCGAGATCGACGGGATCAAGACACGCTTCCGCGCCTCGCATTTCCCCTTCACCGAACCCTCGGCAGAGGTCGACATCCAGTGTTCCTGGGTCGATGGCCAGTTGCGCATCGGCGAGGGCGACGGCTGGCTGGAGGTGCTGGGCAGCGGCATGGTGCACCCCCATGTGCTGCGCTCTGGCGGGGTGGATCCGGATCAGTGGCAGGGCTTTGCCTTTGGCATGGGGATCGACCGCATCGCGATGCTGAAATACGGCGTGCCGGACCTGCGGGCCTTCTTTGATTCAGACCTGCGCTGGCTGCGGCACTATGGGTTCGCCTCGCTTGACCAGCCGAACCTGCACGGCGGGCTGAGCCGGTAAGGAGGCCATATGAAGCTGTTTCACCGCGACAGGCGAAACGACTCAGCGGCGCACCGCCGGATCTTTGCCCGGTTCGAGATCGCCTATACCATGGTCGATTTCCTGGCGGCCCTGATGTTCATCATCGGCTCGGTGATGTTCTTTTCAGACGCCTGGGTGACAACTGGCACCTGGCTGTTCCTGATCGGGTCGTTCTTTTTTGCCGCCAAACCCACCCTGCGCCTGTGGCGCGAGGTGAAATTATACCGCCTTGGCGATATGGAAGACCTGGCCCGGCGCGCAGGCGGCGAAGGCTGACGCAACCCGGGACCGGGCGCGGGATCACCCGGAGGGGGACGCGGGTGGCCGGCCGGGCTCTGGTGTATTTGAAGAACAATGAAAGGGGGGTGTCGCGCGCCAAAAGCGGGGCTTTTCATTGAAACCCCCGGCGTTTGCGGATACCGAACCCGTGAGACGCATGCACGAGGAACCGCGCGATGAAATTCACCCTGTCCTGGCTGAAAGAGCATCTGGATACGACCGCTTCGGTCGATGAAATCACCTATGCCCTGACCGATCTGGGTCTGGAGGTCGAAGGGGTCGAGGACCGCGGCGCGAAACTGGCGGATTTTACCATCGGTTACGTGAAATCTGCGGAAAAGCATCCCGATGCGGACCGCCTGAACGTCTGTCAGGTCGAAACCGACGAAGGTGTGACCCAGATCATCTGTGGCGCGCCCAATGCGCGTGCAGGCATCACCGTGGTGGTCGCCAAGCCCGGCGTCTATGTGCCCGGCATCGACACGACCATCGGCGTGGGCAAGATCCGCGGCATCGAGAGCTATGGCATGATGGCCTCCGAGCGCGAGATGGAACTGAGCGAGGAACACGACGGCATCATCGAACTGCCCTCGGGCGAGGTGGGGCAGCGGTTTGTCGACTGGCTGGCCGAGAATGACCCGGCCAAGGTTGATCCGGTGATCGAGATTGCCATCACCCCCAACCGCCCCGATGCGCTGGGCGTGCGCGGCATCGCCCGCGATCTGGCGGCACGCGGTCTGGGCAAGCTGAAACCGCGCGACGTGGATGCGGTGGAGGGTGTCTTCCCCTGTCCGGTCACCGTCAGCATCGACGAGGACACCCGCGACCAATGCCCGGTGTTTTACGGCCGCATGATCCGGGGTGTGACCAATGGCCCGTCACCTGCCTGGCTGCAGGACCGCCTGCGCGCCATCGGGTTGCGGCCGATCTCCTTCCTCGTGGATGTCACGAACTTCTTCACCTATGACCGCAACCGCCCGCTGCACGTCTTTGACGCGGACAAGATCGCGGGCAATGCGCTGCGGGTGCATCGCGCCCTGGGCGGCGAGACGATAATGGCGCTCGACGACAAGGAATATACATTCGAAGCGGGCATGACCCTGATTTCCGACGCCGATGGCGTGGAAAGCATTGGCGGTGTCATGGGCGGCGCCGGGTCGGGCTGCACGGCGGAAACCACCAATGTCTTCATCGAGGCGGCCTATTTCGATCCGGTCCGCACCGCCTATACGGGCCGCGCGCTCAAGATCAATTCTGATGCGCGCTACCGGTTCGAGCGCGGGATCGACCCGGCCTGGACGCCTTATGGCATCGAACATGCCACCCGGATGATCCTGGATCACGCGGGCGGCGAGGCTTCCGAGGTTGTGGTGGCGGGGCAGATCCCGGACACGGCCCGCGCCTACAAGCTGGACGCGGCAAGGGTGCAGTCGCTGGTCGGCATGACCATTCCCGAAAGCGATCAGCGCCAGACGCTGACATCGCTGGGCTTCCGGCTGGAAGGCAACATGGCCCATGTGCCGACATGGCGGCCCGATGTTCAGGGAGAGGCGGACCTGGTGGAAGAAGTGGCCCGTATCGCCTCGCTGACCAAGCTGGAGGGGCGGCCGCTGCCGCGCCTGACCGCAGGTGTGCCGCGCCCCGTGCTGTCACCGACACAGCGCCGGATCGGGGCGGCGCGCCGTGCCACCGCCGCGCTGGGCTATAACGAATGCGTCTCCTACAGCTTCATTGACCAGGCCTCAGCCGCGCTTTTCGGGGGCGGCACGGATGCGACCCGGCTGGAAAACCCGATCTCTGCCGACATGAGCCACATGCGCCCGGCGCTATTGCCGGGATTGTTGCAGGCGGCCGCGCGCAACCAGGCGCGGGGCCATGCGGATATGGCACTGTTCGAGGTTGGCCCGTCCTTTCAGGGGGGCGAGCCGGGTGAACAGGCCGAGATGATCACCGGGCTGCTGATCGGGCGCACCGGACCCAAGGATGTGCATGGCGCGTCCCGGCCCGTGGATGTCTTTGACGTCAAGGCGGATGCTGAAGCGGTGCTGTCGGCGATGGGCGCCCCGGCGCGGGTGCAGATCCTGCGCGGCGCGCCGGATTACTGGCATCCGGGCCGACACGGCATGATCTGCCTGGGCCCGAAGAAGATCCTGGGCATCTTCGGCGAAGTGCATCCGAAAATCCTGACCGCGATGGACGTGAAGGGGCCCGCCATGGCCTTTACCATCTGGCCTGATGAAATCCCGCTGCCGCGCAAGGCCGGGGCCACCCGTGCCGCGCTTCGGATCAGCGATCTGCAGGCGGTTGAGCGTGACTTTGCCTTTGTCGTGGATGCCGGGGTCGAGGCGCTGACGCTGGTCAATGCGGCGCTGGGCGCGGACAAGGCGCTGATCGAGGATGTGCGCGTCTTCGACGAATTCATCGGCGGATCGCTGGGCGAGGGTAAAAAATCGCTGGCGATCACGGTGCGGATGCAGCCCAGTGAAACCACATTGAAAGACGCGGATATCGAGGCGGTCGGGGCCAAGGTGATCGAGAAGGTCACCAAGGCCACGGGCGGCGTTCTGCGCGGTTAAGGGGGACATATGCTCAGAGTTTACCTGTCCGGCGAAATCCACACCGATTGGCGCGAACAGATCGTCGAGGGGGCCAGCGGGCTGGATGTCGCCTTTGACGGTCCGGTCACCGACCACGCCGCCAGCGACGATTGCGGCGTGGCGATCCTGGGCGCGGAGGCGGACAAGTTCTGGCACGACCGCAAGGGGGCGCAGATGAACGCCATCCGCACCCGCAAGGGGATTGCGGATGCGGATGTGGTGGTTGTGCGCTTTGGCGATCAATACAAGCAATGGAACGCCGCATTCGACGCGGGCTATGCCGCCGCCCTGGGCAAGTCGCTGATCATTCTGCACGGGCCTGACCATGCCCATGCGCTGAAGGAAGTGGATGCCGCTGCCCTGGCGGTTGCGTCGGAACCGGCGCAGGTGGTGCAGATCCTGCGCTATGTGCTGAACGGCACGCTGCCGGGCTGAACGGGCTGCCCCCCGCCCGCCCGGCGCGGGGCATCAGTCGCGCGGGGGTGTCACCAGACCCTTCTGCACTGCGGGGCGGGCCGTGAACCGGTTCAGATAATCCACCAGGTTGCTGTGATCTTCCCAGCCCACCACCTCTTTCGCGCCATAAAAATCGAGCCCCCGCAGCCAGGGCGCGATGGCGATGTCGGCGATGGAATAGTCACCGGCAATCCAATCCTTGCCCTCAAGTGCCAGGTTCAGCACGTTCAGCAGGCGCTTTGCCTCGTTGATGTAGCGTTGCTGGGGGCGTTTGTCTTCCCACTCGGATCCGGCGAATTTGTAGAAAAAGCCGAGCTGGCCCAGCATCGGACCAAGGCCGCCCATCTGGAACATCAGCCACTGGATGACATGCGCCTTTTCGGTCGCGGTGCTGCCGATCAGCTTGCCTGACTTTTCTGCCAGATAGATCAGGATCGCGCCGGATTCGAACAGGCCCACGGGTGTGCCGTCCGGCCCTTTCGGGTCAATGATCGCCGGGATCTTGTTGTTGGGGTTCAGCGACAGGAACTCCGGGCTTTTCACGTCGGCATCCGACAAGGTGACTTTGTGCGCCTCATAGGGAATGCCCATTTCCTCCAGCGCGATGGAGACCTTGACGCCGTTCGGCGTGGGAAAGGAATAAAGCTGCAATACGCCCGGGTCTTTCGGCGGCCATTTGCGGGCGATGGGGAAGGAATCGAAAACTGACATGGAGGGCTCCTTTGGTTTCATGATGCAAGGTAGTTGCTTTTCCCCGCAGTAACAGACTTCCACCTGTGCGAAGTTATGCTAACAAATGTGCATTGCTGAACGGACCGAAAGCCGTCCGGGCATCTAATGGAAAGAGGGACATGTTGTGATTAACGAATTCAAGGACTTCATCGCCAAGGGCAATGTCATGGACATGGCCGTCGGTATCATCATCGGCGCGGCCTTTACCGCCATCGTGACATCGCTGGTCGGCGATCTGATCAATCCGATCATCGGCCTGTTCTCGGGCGGGGTGGATTTTACCAATAACTATGCCGTGCTGGCCGGTGACGTGCCTGCCGGTGCCTCGTTGGAAGCCGCGCGGGAGGCGGGCGCCTCTGTCTTTGCCTATGGCGCCTTCATCATGGCGGTCATCAATTTCCTGATCATCGCCTTTGTGGTTTTCATGCTGGTCAAGATGGTCAACCGCGTCAAATCTGCGGCCGAGAAACCCGAAGAGGTCGCACCCGAAGTCGAGACCGGCCCCTCGGAGCTGGACGTTCTGCTGGAAATCCGCGACCAGCTTGCCAAGGGCAAGTGATCCGCTCCGCTTTCGATCAAAGGCCCGCTTTGGTGGGCCTTTTTCTGTTTCCGGGGCTTCAGTCGCCCACAGCCGGGCTTGGCCCCAGGCCGAGGTATCCGCGCGCCAGCCGCCCGGATCTGAGCAACAGCGCCTCCTGATCGGTTTCACCGGCCATGCCTGCGGCATCAATCATGCCACGCAGCGCCGCCACCAGATCGCGGGCCAGCAGATCGGCATCCTCCAGCCCCGCATGGGTCAGAAATGCTGCGACCCTTTGCAGAATGGCGGCGTTCAGGGCCTTTGTTTCTTCCTCCAGCGGGAGGACAGCATCGGCATATTCCAGCATCCGCGCCAGTTTGGGTCGGCGCAGCTGATGGCCGACGGCCGCGCGCAGCAACCTCTCCAGGGTGGTCTCCACATCCTCCGCGGCCATGTCGCGGGTGGCTGTCTGCACATCTTCCAGCAGTTGAGCGCGCTCCCGGCGGATGATCTCGGCCAGGATCGCCTCCTTTGACGGGAAATATTGATACAGCGTCCCGATGCTCACCCCCGCGACCTCGGCCACGCGGTTGGTGTTCAGCCGGTCAAACCCTTCCGCCACCAGAATGCGAGCAGCCGCCTCCAGGATGGCGTCGTAACTGACGCGGGCGCGGGCCTGCGTTGGTGTTTTTCGGGGGTTTATCCGCATCTCCAGGGCCACCTCCGGAAGCGAGTAGAAGAATGTGAGCGATTGCTCATACTTATGAACTGCAAGCAGGGAAAAAGGAATGCCCGATGAAATGGACCATTTTTGTCAACATGCGCGCCACACCGGCCTGGTTGCGCCAGTCTCCCGGGGAACGCGACAGGATCGCTGCGGCATGCCTTGGCACGGCGATGGTGGACGACCGTGTGACCATGCGGTTCTACGATGCGGAAGCCTTCAGCGGCTATTGCTCCGACGTGGCCGTGTTCGAGACGATCGACATGCAGGCCTATTATTTCGTCATGGAGCGGTTGCGCAATACGGCACTGTTGTCCGTGCCGTACTTTGAAATTATCTCCATCATCCCGGCCATGGAAAACGGTTTCCGGGAGTTCCAGCGCGCCGAGCAGGGGGTGCGGCAAGGCGGGTGATCAGGCCATCCAGTGCACGCGCCGGCCCGGCCCGCGCAGTGCATTACCTTGGGCCCGACCGGAGCTTCGCCGCATTCTCACCTATGACCGCTTGGCCGCTGCCACCTCCTCCTGACATGCTGCAGCATTCGGGGACGACGAGGTGTCACAAAGCCGGGTTTGACTGGTGTCTGACGTTACGCCTTCAGCGCAAGCCGGGGTGACAACACGTCGATCCCCAGCGCCTTGCCCACCGCATGATAGGTCAGTTTGCCCGCATGTACGTTCAATCCGTTCAGCAGATGCTCGTCCTCTTCGCAGGCTTGACGCCAGCCCTTGTTGGCCAGCGCCAGCATGAAGGGCATGGTCGCATTGCCAAGCGCGATGGTCGAAGTGCGCGCAACGGCACCCGGCATGTTGGCCACGCAATAATGCATGATCCCGTCGACCTCATAGACCGGATCCTGGTGCGTGGTTGCCTTTGACGTCTCGAAACAGCCGCCCTGGTCAATCGCCACATCGACAAGCGCCGCACCGGGTTTCAGCTCGGACAATTGTGCGCGGGAAATCAGCTTGGGCGCCGCAGCACCGGGGATCAGCACCGCGCCGATGATCATGTCGGCCTGACGCGCCAGCTCCATGGTGTTCTGGGCAGAGGCATAGGCGGTCTTGAAGGTGCCGCCGAAGACATCGTCGAGATAGCGCATCCGGGGCAGGGACCGGTCCAGCACGGTCACATCCGCGCCCATGCCCGCCGCGATCCGCGCCGCATGTGTGCCGACAACACCGCCGCCGATCACCATGACGCGGGCGGGGTTCACACCGGGCACACCGCCCATCAGCACGCCGCGTCCGCCGTTGGCCTTTTGCAGGGTCCATGCGCCAACCTGCGGTGCCAGACGGCCCGCAACCTCGGACATTGGCGCCAGCAGGGGCAGGCCGCCCATGCGGTCGGTTACGGTTTCATAGGCGATGCAGGTCGCACCGGAGGCCATCAGGTCGCGTGTCTGCTCGGGGTCGGGGGCAAGGTGAAGATAGGTGAACAGCACCTGGCCCTCGCGCAGCATCTTGCGCTCCACGGCCTGCGGCTCCTTGACCTTCACGATCATGTCGGCGGCGGCGAAAACCTCCTTCGCGGTCCCGATGATCTGCGCACCGGCGGCCTGGTAATCGCTGTCCTCGAAGCCCGCGCCGATGCCCGCGCCGGTCTCGATCAGGACCTCATGTCCTGCCGTTGTCGCCTCCAGCGCCGCCGAGGGGGTCAGCCCAACGCGGAATTCCTGCGGTTTGATCTCTTTCGGGCAGCCGATTTTCATGATGAGTCCCCTGTTGATTGATTGGCGGAAGCATGGGCAATTCTGCACGCAAAGGGACACGAATAAAGGTGGCGCGACCGGCATTAATCAGGATATCATTGCGCCATGATCAACATATACGCGAAAGTCTTGCGCCGATGAGTCTCGACGAGATTGATCGCCGTATCCTCAGGGCACTTCAACGCAACGGGCGGATGTCAAACGCCGAACTGTCCGACGATGTCCATCTGTCCCCCTCCGCCTGCCACCGCAGGGTCCAGCGGATGGAGCGGACCGGCTATATCAGCGATTATGTCGCCTTGCTGAATCCCCGGAAACTCGGGGTGCCGACAACGGTCTTTGTGGAGATTACCCTGCAAGGCCAGGCTGATGAAACACTGGACGCATTCGAAAAATCCGTCGCGCGGATTCCCGATGTGCTGGAATGCCACCTGATGGCGGGCTCTGCCGATTACCTGTTGAAAGTGGTGGCCGAGAATACCGAAGATTTCGCGCGCATCCACCGCCAGCATCTCGCACGGCTGCCGGGGGTGCAGACCATGCAGTCCAGCTTTGCCCTGCGCACCGTCTGCAAAACCACCGCATTGCCTGTCTGAATGCAGATTGAACCCGAGATGGGCCTGCTGGTGGCCGCCGTGTTCCTGTTTGCCGGCACGATCAAGGGTGTGATCGGGCTGGGCCTGCCGACGGTCGCGATGGGGATCATGGGCCAGTTCCTGCCGCCCACCACTGCCCTGGCGATTGTCGTGCTGCCGCTTCTGGTGTCGAATGTCTGGCAGGTGATCCGCGCCGGGGCGGGGCTGGGCACGCTGCGGCGCTACTGGCTGCTGATGGCACTGCTGGGCGGATCGCTCTGGCTGACGACGTTCTTCACCGCCTCGGTCTCGCCCGAATTCCTGCTCGGCGCCATCGGGGCCGCCATTGTCGTCTTTGCCGTCTCGAACCTGCTGGGGACCCCGCCACCGGTCCCCGACCGCTGGGACCGGACAGCGCAGGCGATCACGGGGATCAGCGCGGGCGTACTGGGGGGCTTTACCGGCATCTGGTCGCCGCCCTTTGTGACCTACCTCATCGCCCGGCGCACCGATGCGGATGAATTCGTGCGCGCCTCGGGCCTCTTTATCCTGATCGGGGGCGTGCCCCTTGCCATCGGCTTCTGGCAGTCGGGCATCCTGAACGGGACCACCGGGCCGCTTTCGGCGGCGATGATCGTACCGACGCTGGCGGGCTTTACCCTGGGCGAGGTGCTGCGCCGCCGGATGAGCGCCAGGGTCTTCCGCCGGGTGTTCCTCTGGCTTTTCCTGCTGATGGGGCTGAACCTGCTGCGCCGCGCGCTGTTCTGACCGGCCCGGGACCCGGACGGCAGGCCAAAGAAAACCCCCGCAGCGCGGGGCTGCGGGGGTTCTGATTTCCGGCATCGCGGGAATGATTTACATCATGCCTTCGCGTTGCGCTTTTTTGCGTGCCAGCTTGCGGGCACGGCGGATCGCTTCAGCTTTCTCGCGCGCTTTTTTCTCGGAGGGTTTCTCGAAATGTTGCTTGAGCTTCATTTCGCGGAACACGCCTTCGCGCTGGAGCTTTTTCTTCAGAGCCCGGAGGGCCTGATCGACATTGTTGTCGCGAACACTAACCTGCATGTGGTTGTCACCACCTTTCTAGGAAAAAGTTGCAAGGATTTGCAGGAAATGGCCCTATATCAACCTTGAAACTGTTTGTCGAGTCCGACAGGACCGCAAATAGAGGGTATGTCCGACAGGACCGCAATTGGAAGGTATGTCCGACAGGACCGCAAAAAAGGAGCGCAAGATGACCAAGGCAGCAACCGACCCCAGGCTGAAACTGCTGGATGCGGCCTTGCCGCATGTGCCCTTCGATGGCTGGACGGAGGTGACCTTCAAGGCCGCCATCGACGAAAGTGGCGTGGACCCGACAGTGGCGCGCGCGGTCTGCCCGCGCGGCGCGGTCGATCTGGCGGTGGCCTATCACCGGCTGGGCGATGCCGCGATGCTGGCCGCGCTGAAATCCGAAAACCTTGAAGACCTGCGTTTCCGCGACCGCGTGGCACGGGCGGTCCGCCTGCGACTGGAACAGGTGCAGGACAAGGAACTGGTCCGGCGGGGCACCACCCTGTTTGCGCTGCCGCAATATGCGCCCGATGGCGCGAAGCTGATCTGGGAAACCTGCGATGCCATCTGGAACGCGCTGGGCGACACATCCGAGGATGTGAACTGGTATACCAAACGGGCCACCCTGGGCGGTGTCTATTCCGCCACCGTCCTGTACTGGCTGGGCGACGACAGCGAGGGTCACATGCGCACCTGGGCCTTCTTGGACCGGCGCGTCGACAATGTGATGCAGATCGAAAAGCTCAAGGCGCAGGTGAACCAGAGCCCGACCCTCAGCAAGCTCATGGCGGGGCCGAACTGGCTGTTGAGCCACATCAAGGCGCCCAGCCGCTTTCCCAAGGGCGATCTGCCGGGGTCATGGACCGCCCCGCGGGATTGATTACAGCGCCCCGCATTTAACCTGATACAAGTTTGAGGCGGGGCGCTTGCCCCGGGAACTCGGGCCAAAACGGGTGCAATCTGGCGCGGGTGCCTTTACACCCCGGCCAGACATGCTAGGCGGTAGCGCCTTGATCCCAGCCGGAACAGACCCGCCTCATGCCGCTGATAGATGCACAAAACATCACATATGCGCCGAATGGCGCGCCTGTGTTGTCCGATGTAACCCTGGTCAGCGACGCCCGCCGCATCGGCGTGGTGGGCCGCAACGGCTCGGGCAAGACCTCCTTCGCCCGTGTGCTCGCAGGGCTGGTCGCGGCGGACAGCGGGCAGGTCCGTATCGCCGGTGCCCGGGTGGCAAAGGACCGCAAGGCGGCGCTGGGGGCCGTGGGCATCCTGTTCCAGAACCCCGACCACCAGATCATCTTTCCCACCGTGGAAGAGGAAATCGCTTTTGGCCTCGCGCAGATGGGCCATGCCCCTGCGGAGGTGGCGCAACAGGTTCAGGCGATCCTCGGGCAGTTCAACAAGGGCCATTGGGCGCGCGCCGCGATCCACCAGCTTTCGCAGGGCCAGCGGCAGCTGGTCTGCCTGATGTCGATCCTGGTCATGCGCCCGCAGGTGATCCTGCTGGACGAACCATTTGCCGGGCTCGATATTCCGACCGCCATGCATCTGTCCCGGGTATTGGAGGGGCTGGAGGCGACCCTGGTCCATATCACCCATGATCCCGGCATGGTGCGCGGCTATGATCATGTGCTCTGGCTGGAAGGTGGCGCGGTGATGCAGCAGGGCAGGCCACAGGACGTGTTGCAGGCCTTCGAGGCACGTATGGTGGAACTGGGGGCGGCTGATGATCTCTCTGACCTCGCCGGTTGAAACCCGTGCCCATGGCTGGCCCGCCGGGGCCAAGCTGGCGGCGCTCTGTGCCGCGACGGTGGTGTTGTTCGCCACCAAGGCGCTGCTGTGGCACGGGGTCTTCCTGGCGCTGACCCTGGGGCTTTACGCCCTGCCGGGGGCGCTGTTCCTGCGCACCGGGATCGTCCGGCTCAGACCGCTGTGGATCTTTGCGGCGGTGATCCTGCTGTGGCATCTGGTCACTGCTGATCTTCGGGCCGGGCTGGTGATCGTGATGCGGATGATGACCGCCGTGGCACTGGCCAATCTGGTCACCATGACCACCCGCCTCAGCGACATGATGGGGGTCGTGCGCTGGCTGCTGACGCCGTTTCGCGCCTTTGGCCTGCGCACCGATCTGGTGGAGCTGGCAATGGCGCTGGTGATCCGCTTCACCCCCGTCCTGGCCGACAAGGGCCGCATGCTGGCACTGGCCTGGCGCGCCCGTGCGGTCCGCCGCCTGGGTTGGCGCATCATCACGCCCTTCGCCGTGCTTGCGATAGACGATGCGGAACATGTGGCCGACGCCCTGCGCGCGCGGGGCGGGTTGTAACTTGACGGTTTCGCCCTCAGCCCCTACCGCTGCGGGGTCGGAATTCAAAGGACCTATGCCATGGAACGCTCACTGACCCTCATCGCCCTTTTCGCGGCCCTGATCGCTGCACTTGGTCTGATCCCCAAGTTCACCCTGGGCTTCGGCGTGCCGATCACGGCGCAAACGCTGGGCGTGATGCTCTGCGGGACGGTTCTGGGCGCACGGCGCGGCGGTCTTGCCGTGCTGTTGTTCATTGCCCTGGTGGCACTTGGCCTGCCGCTGCTGGCAGGCGGGCGCGGCGGCCTCGGCGTTTTTGCGACACCCAGCACAGGCTTCCTGATCGGCTGGCCGGTCGGTGCCTTTGTCTGTGGCCTGATCATGGAGCGGAGCCGCCGCCTGCCGGTGGCATGGGCCGCCGGGATAGCCTCGGTGCTGGGCGGAATCGTGGTGATCTATGTCTTTGGCATCGCGGGACTGATGCGCGCGCTGGACAAGAGCGCGCTTGAGTCCCTGGGGCTGGTGACCGCCTTCATCCCGGGGGATCTGATCAAGGCCGTCCTCGCAGGGCTGATCACCGCCGGTCTGGCACGGGCGCGCCCCGCAAGCCTGCTGTCACGCGGATAACAACAGGGCTGTCCCGAGGCCGCCCGCGGCGGCAATCGCGGCCAGCCCGGTCCCGCCCGTCCGGCGCAGCGTATGGAACAGCCGCACGGCGTTGATCGCGCCGGAGGCCCCCACGGGATGCCCGCGCGCCAGCGCCCCGCCGCCGGTGTTGACGATCTGCGGATCAATCCCCGCGCCGCGCACACAGGCGATGGCCTGCACCGCATAGGCCTCCATCACCTCGGCGGCCTGCAGGTCGCGCGGGGTCCTGCCGGCTGTGGCCAGCACATGTTCAATCGCGGCAACCGGGGCCAGGCCGGGCATATCCGGGGTGCCGCCGCGCGTCGCCCCGCCCAGGATTTCCTGCACAGGCGTGCGCAGCTGCCGCGCGGCCCGTTCCGACACCACAACGACAAATCCCGCGCCATCTGCGGCCACGGCGGTATTGGCTGTGGTGATGTCGCCGGTCAGGACTTTGGCACGCCGGCATAAGGCGGGCCGCAGATCACGGGTAAAGGCATCCAACGTCAGCCCCGCAACGGGAATGATCTCTCCGGCCGCTACTGCATGGGCGCGCGCCTTTGCATGGCTGGCCATCGCCCAGGCATCCTGCGCTTCCCGGCCGATCCCCAGCAAGGCACCAAGGGCCTGGGCGGCCTCGGCCATGTCGGGGTCGCGGTCGGGCCAGGGGGTAAACTCTGCCTGCTCATAAGCCTCCGGCGCGCGGCCATCCGCAAAGCGCCTCAGGCGCAGGGGGCGGCGCGAGTAGCTTTCGACGCCACCGGCCACAACCACATCCGCAGCCCCTGCCAGCACCATCTGCCGCGCCAGAACCACCGCATCCAGACCGCCCGCGCATTGGCGGTCGATGCTCAGCCCCGCCACCCGTTCGGGCAGACCGGCCGCCAGCGCCAGCACCCGCGCCGGGTTTCCACCCGCCCCCAGGGCATTGCTGACTATCAGTTCGTCGACATCCTCGGCGGTCAGCCCCGCCTGCGCCAGAACGGCCTTGATCACCGGCGCACCGAGTTCGTGCAGCGACAGCGCCGAGAGCGCGCCGTCACGCGGGGCCACCGGACTGCGGCAGGCCGCTGCCAGCCAGGCGCTCACGATCCGCCCTCCAGCAGGCGGGCCAGTTCGGCGTGATCGGTCTTGCCCGACACCAGCCGGGGCAGGTCATCGAGAAAATGAACGCGCCGCGGCGCGACAAGCGGGCCAAAGCGCCGCCTGCAGGCATCGGTAACCGCGGCGCTCAGGCGCGGGTCCCTTGCCCCTTCGAGACAGGCCACAAGCCGATGGCCACGCAGGGCATCGGGCAGGGGCAGAACGGCACAGGCAGCCACGCCGGGCAGCTCGGTGATGAAATTCTCGACTTCCTCGGGATAGACGTTCTGATCCGCAATCGTGATCATCCGCGTCCTGCGCCCCTTGAGCCAAAGCAGCCCTTTCCCGTCCAGATGGCCGATTTCGCCGACAAAGACGAAACCGTCCCGCCGATGCGCCTCAGCCCCCGGCGCGCCAAGATAACCGTCAAACAGGTAAGGGCTGCGCACCCAGACCTCGCCCACACCCCCGGTGCTCTGCCCGGCCTCGTCCAGTATCCTCAGCGTCACGCCGGGATAGGCGGCGCCGACCGCGCCATCCGGCGTATCCGCTCCGCCAAGGGTGACAAAACTGGTCTCGGCGGCGCCATAGAACACATGCAGGGCGGCATTGGGGGCAAGCGGCCTGACGGCGGCGCGGCCCGTCGCCTGCAGCGCCCCCCCACCGCAGAGGATCAGCCGCAGCGTCGGCAGGCGCTGGCCTTTTGCGGCGCGGGCGAGGCGCAGCAGCTGCGTCGGCGTCGCATAGAGGATCCGCACCCCATGGCGCAGGCAATGGGCGATCTGCGCACGGGGCGAAAGACTGTCGAGCACATGCACATCCGCGCCCAGATGCAGCCCCTCCAGGACACCATAGAGGGCCAGCGAATGGCTGAGCCTGCCCAGAACCGCGATGCTGTCCCCGGGCACGATGCCAAAGATCGCCGCATTCTGCGCGAAACTGGCGGTCCAGGATTTCTGACTGCGCAGGATCGCCTTGGGCTGGCCGGTCGAGCCGCCGGTCAGCGTGACGAAATGGGTTGCGGGCACCTCGGCCCCGGTCAGCGGCGCGCCATTGCGCACGCAAAAGCTGCCCCGCGCTGCGATCTGTGCTGTCAGCCGGGTCAGGCAGGCCTCGGTCGGATATGCCGGAATGCACAGGTCCGAAGGCACAGCCGCCGCAGCGGGCCGCGCGATTTCCGCAGACCCGGCAAAGAGCCGGGCATCGGCATGCCAGATGAACCTGTCCTGATCCGTCATGCTTGTCTCTTGCTCCGGTGTTCCTGACCCTCGCGCAGAGTTATCGGGGTCGACGCGGCGCGCGCAAGACCTATGCTGAAACGCAAGCGATGTGAAAGGAATTCCGATGAGTGACACAATGACCGCGATGGAGATCACCAAACCCGGTGGACCGGAGGTCCTGCAACCGGCCACCCGCCCGGTGCCCGTGCCTGCCCATGGGCAGGTGGTGATCAAGGTGGCCTATGCGGGGGTGAACCGCCCTGATGCCCTGCAACGGGCCGGGAAATATGCACCGCCCCCCACGGCCAGCGACCTGCCGGGGCTGGAGGCCTCGGGCGAGGTCGTGGCGCTGGGTGAGGGCGTCAGCGGCATCGACCTGGGCGATCAGGTCTGCGCCCTGCTGCCCGGCGGCGGCTATGCCGAATATGTGGCCACCCCGGCTGCACATTGCCTGCCGGTGCCCGATGGCATGGGGCTGAAGGAAGCCGCCTGCCTGCCGGAGACCTTTTTCACCGTCTGGTCCAATGTCTTCATGCGGGGCGGGTTGAAGGCGGGCGAACGCTTCCTGGTGCATGGCGGCTCCTCAGGGATCGGGACAACAGCGATCCAGCTTGCCCATGCCTTTGGCGCGCGGGTCTTTGCCACGGCGGGCACGGACAAGAAATGTGCCGCCTGCATGGACCTTGGCGCCGAGGCGGCAATCAACTACCGCGACATGGATTTCGTGGATGTGCTGGAGGCGGAAGGCGGCGCCGACCTCATTCTCGACATGGTGGGCGGGGATTACATCCCCCGCAACCTCAAGGCCCTGGCCCCGGACGGCCGCCTGGTGCAGATCGCCTTCCTGCAGGGGCCGAAGGTCGAGGTGAACTTTGCCATGCTGATGACCAGGCGGCTGACCATGACCGGATCCACCCTGCGCCCGCAGAGCGACCTGGCCAAGGCGCGGATTGCGCAGGAGCTGCGCGAGGCGGTCTGGCCGCTGTTGTCGGCGGGGCGCGTGGCACCGGTGATGGACAGCAGCTATCCCCTGGCCGAGGCCGCCGCCGCCCATGCGCGGATGGAAGGCAGCGGGCACATCGGCAAGATCGTGCTGGAGGTTGCCCCCTGACCCAAAAGCCGCGCTGACGCGCGACGCGATGCCCGGTGTCCGTGGCGCGCCTGAGCCCACCACCGGTGAGGTCTTTTGCAGTGCCACCGTCGCGCAGGGATATTTGCCTGCCAAAAAGAGAGGGTAAGAAAATCTTAACCCTCATCGGGCAGGTTGGTTCTGCGGTACAGGCGGGGACGCCGATGACCGTGCCAGAAAGAGAGCGAGGCTTTCCGGAAGGGGGAGGGGGCATGACGTCCCCCTCCTCTTTTTGGCTTCAAATATCCATCCGACGCTGGCGACAGGTGCAAGGTCAGGGAATATTGCGCATGTGCGTGAACAGGGCATCTTTCATCCGGCAATCTTTCACCACATCCTGCCCGCAGGGCACCGGATCGAGGGTCTTGCTCAGGCAGATCCGCGCCTCCTGAATGTGGCCATCGCGGCAGGTGATGGTGATCCCGTCGGGCTCCAGCCCCGGATTGGCCTTGAGGAATGCCGCTTCCACCACCGAGGCGGGCAGGCGCACGTCACGGGACAGCTTCCGAAACACCTCGGGCCGACGGATTGTGCCATAGGCCTGCCGGGACAGCGCGTAATAATCGGCGGCGGACAACCCGCTGCAGCTTCCGTGTTTCTTCCACTGGTGCCAGGCCAGCCCGCCGGTGCCCATGATGTCGGCCATCGCCGCCGTCATCCCGCGCGAGGGCGGGCGCTGCGCGGTCTGGCAGAAGGCGGGATAGCCGCGGTGAAACTGCGGCCAGAGACCATGCAGAACCCATCCGTGACCGGCATCCCGCGCGCATTGCGGTGAGCGCCGCGCATCGCCCTCCAGCGCGCACCAGTTCGGCGACCAGCTCAGCGCCAGCACGTAATAGTCGAATTCACCGGCACGTTCGTCCCCGGCACGCAGGGCGGTTGCGCTGCAGAGCAGGGCGAGGATCAGGGCAAGCGCGCGCATTGGGTCTTTCCTTTGATGTGCGGGGCCACTATAAGGCGCCCGAGTTCCCCGACAATGGAAACCGTCCCGGCCCGCCGGGAAAGCCCTTTCAGGCGACGGGAAAGTTGCGACGTTCAGGAGAGATAAAATGGCAAAACCGATTATGGCCAAGGCCACCGCCGTATGGCTGGTGGACAATACGACGATCAGCTTCAAGCAGATCGCCGATTTCGTCGGCCTGCATGAACTGGAAGTCCAGGGCATCGCGGACGGTGACGTGGCGCAGGGCGTCAAGGGGTTCGACCCGATTGCGAACAACCAGCTGACCCAGGAAGAGATCGACGCGGCGCAGGACAATCCGATGCACAAGATCCAGCTCAAGTTCAACGCCGCCGCCCAGGGCGAGGAAAAGCGTCGCGGCCCGCGTTACACCCCGCTCAGCAAACGCCAGGACCGTCCCGCCTCCATCCTGTGGCTGGTGAAATTCCACCCCGAGCTCAGCGATGGCCAGATCAGCAAGCTGGTGGGCACGACCAAACCCACAATCCAGGCGATCCGCGAGCGGACTCATTGGAACATCTCCAATATCCAGCCGATCGACCCGGTGGCACTGGGCCTGTGCAAACAATCCGAATTGGACATGGCGGTTCAGAAGGCCGCCGCCAAGAAGGCCGCAGCCGGCGAAGTGATGAGCGATGACGAGCGTCGCAAGCTGGTCAGCACCGAACAGAGCCTCGGGATGGAAGCGGAGCCGAAGATTCCGACCGCGATCGAAGGGCTGGAAACCTTCACGCTGGGCGGTGACGACGACGATGAGGACGAAGCGGACAGCAAGAGCGATTATTCCGACGCCGACAGCTTCTTCTCCCTGCCTGAAAGCGACGACGAGGACGCGGACGACACCTCGCGGTCCTGAACCTTCGCGCGGCGGCGGAACCCCGCAGGGGTTTTCGGAGTTGATCACACTCGGGGGTCGTCCCCGCGATTGACCGGGGGCGTTGATGGGTTGGGTGAATATAGCGATTGATGGCGTGATCTGGGTCACTGCCGCCCTGCTGTTGATCGCAACCCTGCTGCCGCTCAGCAAACTGCCACATGGCATTGTGCGCGGGGGCGAGTTTCCCCGCGAACAGATTTTCGTTCTGGCGGTGGTCCTGGCCACCGTCATGGCCACCACACAGAGATATCATCTGGGCAGCCTGGCAGCGGCCGTGCTGGTGCTGGTCGCGATTGTTCAGCTGGCCTTCATCCTGAAATTCACCCCGATCTGGCCGCGCCAGTCCGTAGCGGCGGACCCGGTGTTGCGGCAGGACACCGACTGCCAGATCAGCCTGCTGACCGCCAACGTCAAGAAGTCGAACCGCGATTACGGGCGGTTGATCGACATGACCCTGCAGCGTGCGCCCGACCTCATGATGGCAATCGAGGTCGACGCCGATTGGGTCGCCGCACTCAGACAGGGGCTGGGCGCGCAATATCCCCATTGGATCGAAGCCCCCCGCGACAACGGCTATGGCATGTGCCTGATGTCGAAACTGAAGCTGAGCCGTTCTGAAGTGCGCGATCTGATCGTCGATGAGGTGCCGTCGATCCGCACCATCGTCACCCTGCGCAACGGCATGTGCTGCCGGGTCTATGTCGTGCATCCCGAACCGCCGGTCATCGACCATGACACCAAGGGGCGCGACAGCGAAATCGCGCTGGTCGGGCTGGAGGCGGAGCAGGACGAGCTGCCCGCGATTGTCACCGGAGATCTGAACGATGTGGCCTGGTCCACCACCACCCGGCGGTTTCAGCGGCTCTCGGGCCTGTTGGACCCGCGTGTCGGGCGCGGCTTTTACAACACCTTCAGCGCGACCATGCCCTGGATGCGCTGGCCGCTGGATCACCTGTTTCACGACCCCCAATTCCGGCTGGTCGACATGGCGCGCCTGGGCAAGATCGGCTCGGACCATTTTCCCATGTGGTTTGTCCTGGCCCTGGCAGGGCAGGACGCCTGCGACAGCGATCCGGGCGATTGCGAAGAGGATGAGGTCGAAGAGGCCGAGGATATGATCGAGGCAGAGAAGCGGCGCGACCGCGAGGCGATCGGCAGCGATTGGGAGGACGAATAGAGCCTGGCCAGACTCCCCCGAAAGTGATGCGGTTTGGTGACAGGAAGCCGCGCGGGGGCAGCTTTTTCAAAACGACTGATTTTTCACTTGTACGAATCTGAAAAGGGCCTAAATGGCGGAATACAGACGCCAACGCACGCGCCTCTGGCCGGTCAGATCAACACTGACTGACCCGCGTTTATGTAGCGACGGTAACGTCTCTTGAAACGACTTCTGGGGGAATGTCCCCCATCTGCTCTTTGGAGATGACCATGAACGCTACAGTACCCGGCGCCCTGCGCGCCGCAACTTCCGTATATGCCGATCCCGCTGCGGCCTACATTGCCGCAAACGACTTTGACCGCCCCACGCTGGTGATCAGCCGCGACCGTGTTGCGGCGCAATACGATGCGTTGCGCGCGGGTCTGGGTCATGCGCATATCCACTACGCGGTCAAGGCGAACCCGGCAGCGCAGATCATCCGCCTGCTGGTCAAGAAAGGCGCGGGCTTTGACGCCGCCTCCCGTCAGGAAATCGAACTCTGCCTGGCCCAGGGCGCGAAGCCGCAGAACATCTCTTTCGGCAATACCATCAAACGCGCCTCCGACATCGCATTTGCCCATTCCGCCGGTGTGACCCTCTTCGCAGCGGATTCCGACGCGGAGCTGGAAAAGATCGCTGCCCATGCGCCGGGCGCAAGGGTCTATATCCGTCTGATCGTGGAAAACTCCATGGCCGACTGGCCGCTGAGCCGCAAGTTCGGCTGTGCGCCCGCCTCCCTGCCGGGCCTGCTGGATTACGCCAAGTCCCTGGGGCTGATCCCCTATGGCCTGTCCTTCCACGTCGGCTCGCAGACCCGCAAGGCGGAATACTGGAATCCGGTCCTGGACCAGGTTTCGGCACTGTGGCACGCGGCGCAGGCCGATGGCCACGATCTGCAACTGCTCAACCTCGGCGGCGGCTTTCCGGCCTTTTACGGCGAAAGCATCGAAGCGCCGCGCGCCTATGCCGCTGCGGTGATGCGCGCGGTCGAGGCACGTTTCGGCGCGGTGCCGCAGGTGATGGCAGAGCCGGGCCGCGGCCTGGTGGCCGAAGCCGGACATATCGCGGCGGAAGTCATGCTGGTGTCGCGCAAGTCCGCCGATGACCTGCACCGCTGGGTCTATCTGGATATCGGCCGGTTCTCCGGCCTGGCGGAAACCGAGGGTGAGGCGATCCGCTATCAGATTGCGACACCGCATGACGGTGGCGAAACCGGCCCCTGTGTGCTGGCTGGACCTTCCTGCGATTCTGCGGATATCCTGTACGAGAAACGCCCGATTCACTTGCCAATTGCCCTTAAATCAGGCGATAAGGTGATGATCCGATGCTGTGGGGCCTATACCAGCTCTTACAGTTCTGTCGGGTTCAACGGGTTTCCGCCGCTTGATGTGGTCGTTCTCTGAGAGGACGTGAGATCGCGACGGACGGGCCGTCTGCTTTGGGAGGAGCAGGCGGCCTGCGTTGTTTATCGGCAGGGCCGTCCGGGGCGGAGTTTTCAAAAACTCCGGTCCGTTTTCTTCAAAGAAAACGATTTGGGATCGGCAGGTTTTGTTGATGTGCAACCGGAGTTTTCAAAAACTCCGACCCGTTTTCTTCAAAGAAAACGGCTAAAGCGCCTTGCGCGCCCGCATCGCCGCCGTGATCGTTCCGTCATCGAGATAATCCAGCTCGCCGCCAATCGGCACACCCTGCGCCAGCGATGTCAGGCGCACCTGGCCCTCCAGCCGGTCGGCGATGTAATGGGCCGTGGTCTGCCCGTCGATGGTGGCATTCAGCGCCAGAATCACCTCTGATATCCCCTCGCTGGTGACCCTGTCGATCAGCCGGGGGATGCGCAATTCCTGCGGGCCGATGGCATCCAGCGCCGAAAGCGTGCCGCCCAGCACATGATAGCGCCCCTTGAAGACGCCCGAGCGTTCCATCGCCCAGAGGTCCGCCACGTCTTCGACCACGCAGATCTCGCCATTGGCGCGTTTTTCCGATGTGCAGATATCGCAGACATCGGCCGTGCCCACATTGCCGCAGTTCAGGCATTCACGCGCCGTCGCGGCAACGGTCTGCATCAGGTCGGCCAGCGGGGTCAGCTGCAGCGCGCGCTTGCGGATCAGATGCAGCACCGCGCGCCGGGCCGACCGGGGGCCAAGCCCGGGCAGTTTCGCCATCATCTCGATCAGGGCGTCAATGTCGCGGGTTGAACTCACACACGGGCTCCCGGCGGCGGCTGTTGCTTTGCGGTATTCAGCGCATAACGAAGGGGGCTGGGCTCAGAACGGCAGTTTCATGCCCGCAGGCAGGCCCAGCCCTTCGGTCAGCTTGGACATTTCCTCCTGCGCGCGTTCGCTGGCCTTGGCCTGTGCGTCCTTGATCGCGGCAAGGATCAGGTCCTCGACCACTTCCTTGTCGTCGCCGTTGAAGATCGAGGGGTCGATGTCCAGCGTCTTCAGCTCACCCTTGGCGGTGCAGCTTGCCTTGACCAGCCCCGCGCCGCTTTCGCCGGTGACCATGATATTGTGCATCTCGTCCTGAAGCTGGGCCATCTTGCCCTGCATTTCCTGGGCTTTCTTCATCATCCCGGCCATATCGCCAAGCCCGCCTAATCCTTTGAACATCTGTTCTCTCCTGTATCTGGTTGTCTGCTATATGAGCGCCGGAGCGGTCGGGATCAACTGTCCTCGAAGGGATCCCATTCGTCCTCGACTTCGGGCAGCGCTTCGGTTTCGGCCAGGGCCGCGACCTGTTCGGGGGTGCGGATCGCGGTGATCCGGGCCTTGGGAAAGGTTGCCAGGACCGCCTGCATCAGCGGATGCGCCTGGGCATCGGCGCGCAGGGCGTTCTCCTTGGCGTCGCGCAGCTCCGCAATGGTTTTTGCCTCGGCCCCGTTCACCACGCTGACCGCCCAGCGGTTGCCGGTCCACAGCTGCAACCTGGCCCCGATGCGCTGGGCAAGGTCGCGCGGCGCGCTGTCGGTCGGGGTGAATTCGATGCGGCCCGGCTGGTAAGCTGCAAGGCGCAGGCTGGTTTCCACCTCCACCAGCAATTTGACATCACGGTTCGCGCGGATCAGCTCGACCACATGTTCAAAGCTGGGAAAGCGCGCCAGCGCCGCATCCGCCTGCGGGGCCAGCGCCGTCGCCGCGCCAGAGGATTGGGCCGTGGGCGCCACGCGCGCCTGCCGGGCCGGCCCGCCGGATGCGCCGCCACCCTGGGGCATGTTGCCCCCGCCGGGCGCCGGGGGCGGCGTGGCGTTCTGCAGCCTGCGCACCAGTTCCTCGGGGCTGGGCAGGTCGGCCACATGGGTCAGCCGGATGATCGCCATCTCGGCGGCCATCATCGCATTGGGCGCGCTTGCCACCTCGTCCAGCGCCTTGAGCAGCATCTGCCACAGGCGCGTCAGCACCCGCATCGGCAGGGTTTCCGCCATCTGCGTGCCGCGGCTGCGTTCTTCCGGTGACACCGTGGGGTCTTCGGCCGCTTCCGGCGTGATCTTGACCACCGAGACCCAATGGGTGATCTCCGCCAGGTCGCGCAGCACCGCCATCGGGTCGGCCCCATCGGCATATTGGCCGGAAAGTTCGGTCAGCGCGCCTGCCGCATCGCCGCGCAGGATCATGTCGAAGAGGTCCAGCACCCGGCCCCGGTCCGCGAGCCCCAGCATCGCACGCACCTGCACCGCGGTCGTCTCGCCCGCGCCGTGGCTGATCGCCTGATCCAGCAGCGAGGTCGCATCGCGTGCCGATCCTTCCGCCGCGCGGGTGATCAGCGCCAGCGCATCCTCGGCAATCTCTGCCCCTTCGGCCCCGGCAATCTTGCGCAGCAGGGCGATCATCACTTCCGGCTCGATCCGGCGCAGATCAAACCGCTGGCAGCGCGACAGCACCGTCACCGGCACCTTGCGGATCTCGGTGGTGGCAAAGATGAACTTCACATGCTCGGGCGGCTCCTCCAGCGTCTTCAGCAGCGCGTTGAACGCGCCGGTCGACAGCATGTGCACCTCGTCGATGATATAGACCTTGTAGCGCGCCGAAGCCGCGCGGTAGTGCACCGAGTCGATGATCTCGCGGATGTTCGCCACCCCGGTGTTGGAGGCCGCGTCCATCTCCATCACATCCACATGACGGCCTTCCATGATCGCCACGCAATGTTCGCAGACGCCGCAGGGTTCCGTCGTCGGCCCGCCATTGCCGTCCGGCCCGATGCAGTTCATCCCCTTGGCGATGATCCGCGCGGTGGTGGTTTTCCCGGTCCCCCGGATGCCGGTCATGACAAAGGCCTGCGCGATGCGGTCGGCCTCGAAAGCGTTTTTCAACGTCCGGACCATCGCGTCCTGGCCAACCAGATCGGCAAAGGTCTCGGGGCGGTACTTGCGCGCAAGAACGCGGTAGGCGGTGCTGTCGGTCATGGGCGTCCTTCGGATTCGGTCCAGGGGCCAAGTTAGGCCGTCGGGCAGGGCGCGTCCACCACCGTCACAGCGCCCAAAGTACCCCGCCCACTGCCAGTGATGCAACGCTCAGCAGGATCGCCAGCGTCCGCATCCGGCTGTTCGGCTGCGCTTCAGCATGGTGGTCGGTCAGCCGTTTGAGGGTCTTGGTGGCCTGATCATGTGCGGCCCAGAAAATATAGATCGCGGCGATGATAAACACCGTCGCCACGGCCTTGGCCGCCCAGGTTGGCTCGAAATCCCCGAATACGGCACGCAGGCCGATCGCCACGGCAAGTGAAGCCATGCCGGTGCGCATCCACCCCGCAAAGGTGCGTTCGTTTGCCAGAATCGTGCGATCTTCGGCCCAGTCCGTGCGATCTTCGGCCAGTTCATTGTCGGTGCTCATTGAACCATTGTGCGGCGGCGGCGTTTGACTGACAATATCCGGTGACACAGCAAGGAAAACAATCATGCGGCTACGTGGCATCCGACGCAGCAGGAATGTCGAGGTCCGGCGCGGTGGCGGCGGTGCAAGGGCAGGCGGGCTTGGCCTCGTGGGGGTTCTGTTTGTCCTGGGCATCGGTTATTTCACCGGCATTGACGTGACCCCGCTGCTGACCGGCAGTGGCGGCAGCGCCCCCAGCCAGCAAACGACGCCGGTCTCGGCAGAGGATGACGCCGCCACGCAATTCACCGCACAGGTGCTGGCCACAACCGAAGACGTCTGGAGCAAGGTGTTTCAGGAACAACTGGGCCGCACCTACGAACCGCCGCGCCTCGTGGTCTTTTCCGGCGTGACCCAAAGCCCCTGCGGCGGGGCCTCCGGTGCGACCGGGCCGTTCTACTGCCCGGTGGATGAAAAGGCCTATCTCGACACCGGTTTCTTTACCATGCTCAGCCAGCGCATGGGCGCCGGGGGCGATTTCGCTGCCGCCTATGTGATCGCCCATGAGGTTGCGCATCATGTGCAGAACCAGCTTGGCATCCTGCCCAAGGTCAATGCCGCCCGCCAGCAAGCCTCTCAGGTCGAGGCCAATGCGCTCACCGTGCGGCTGGAACTGATGGCCGATTGCCTGTCAGGTGTCTGGGCAATGAACGTGCGGGGGTTGATGGAACGGGGCGATCTGGACGAGGCGCTGAACGCCGCCCGCAAGATCGGCGATGATTACCTGCAAAAGCAGGCGGGCCGGGTCCCGCAGCCGCATACCTTCACCCATGGCACCTCCGAACAACGCGCGCGCTGGTTCGACCGGGGTTATGACAGCGGGCAGGTGGGGGATTGCGATACCTTCGCAGCGGCGCAGCTGTGACGCGTTAATCAGTTATTTCCATTAACTAACAGTTGGTTAAATTTCCCGCGGGGGGCCTAAGGATGCGTCCGGGGCGCAAGGCGCGGACAAGGCGCTTTGGGTTTTCGGGTGACGCGTTTTTTGCTTTGCAAAAGTTGTGCGAAGACAGGTTTCTGTTCAATGTTGGAGGCTTGCCCTCTCGGGAGCATCCTGCGGATGCCCCTGTCGGGCGACGCGCTTTTGCTTTGAAAAAGCGCTTGGTGAGAGATTGATAACGACCCAAGCGGGACTCGTTACGGCTGCTTCCTTCCGGATCTGACCGGGTTGGCGAGGCGCCTGCCCGCACCAACCTCTCATTTTCGGATATAATGGCGCGGTTTTCGGAACGCAAGGGGCCCGGCGGCGGATGCCATTGCCCTCCCCCCTGCCATGGTGCAAACCCCTGATGCGGGCCGCAAAGGGGCCGGCAGGGATAAGGACGGCAAGATGCGACATGCGGAAACGGTGACTTTCGGGGGATCGGCGCTGGACCGGGCCGGGGAAATACGCAGCAACCCCGAGGCCATCGGCGCGGCGCTCAAGGACCCCGATGCGCGGGCGATCCTGTTCTGGCGCGGCAAGCCGCTGATCGCCACGGCCCGTCCCGCCCATCTTGCCCGCCTGCCGCTGGACCATCCCGTGCTCGCCGATGCGGGCGACGACATCATCCTGCTGGGGCGCGAGGACGGGGCCGCGCGTTTTGCCTATGACCTCTCCTCCTGGCAGCCCGAGGATCTGGACGAGGCGGCGCTGGGCGGTTTCCTGGATCCCAGCGAACAACGCCACCCGGCCCTGGGCGAAGAGATGGCCTTTGCCGAGCTGCGCCGGGTGATGACCTGGCTCAGCCCGCGCGACGCGGAACTTGCGGCAACCGGGCGGGCGATGTTCAGCTGGCACCGCAGCCATGGTTTCTGCGCGGCCTGCGGCCACAGGTCCGACATGGCACAGGCGGGCTGGCAGAGGGTCTGCCCGGCCTGCAAGGCCGCGCATTTTCCGCGCACCGACCCGGTTGTGATCATGCTGATCACGCAGGGCAATTCAGTGCTGATGGGCCGGTCCCCGGGCTGGCCCGCGGGCATGTATTCGTTGCTGGCCGGCTTTGTCGAACCGGGCGAGACCCTGGAGGCCGCGGTGCGCCGCGAAGTCTTTGAGGAGGCGGGTGTCAGGGTCGGGCAGGTGTCCTATTTGTCGAGCCAGCCCTGGCCCTTTCCGGCCTCCCTCATGTTCGGCTGCGCGGGCGAGGCGCTGAGCCGTGACATCAGCATCGACCCGGTCGAGATCGAGGATGCGCTCTGGGTGTCGCGGGAAGATATGATGGAGATTTTCGCGGGCAACCATGCTAGCATATTGCCAGCCCGCAAGGGGGCCATCGCACATTTCCTGCTTGAGAACTGGCTTGCGGACAGGCTCGATTGAGGCAAAAGTGAAGAACAAGAAGAATAAAGGTCGGCAGGACAATGTTGACCGTGGTATTTGAGGCAGTGGAGTTCGGGGCGGATTTATGAAGTTTTCGACCAAGGAAGATGTTGAAGCGCCGATCGACGCCGTTTTCACGATGCTCTGCGATTTCGAGAGTTTTGAACGCTCGGCAATGCGGCGCGGTGCCGAGGTCCAGCGGGTGGATCAGATGAATGTGCCCGGCCCGGGCATGACCTGGCGCGTGGCCTTCGATCTGCGCGGCAAGCGGCGCGAGCTGGAGCTGGAGATGGTGACCTTTGACAAGCCCAACGAGATGGTGCTGGAAAGCACCTCGCCGGGCTTGCTGGGGCAGATGCGTTTCGAGCTGCTGCCCCTGTCGCGCAGCCGCACGCGGATTCTGGTGGAGCTTGAAATCAAGCCGCTGAACCTGAGCGCACGTCTGCTGGTGCAGTCGCTCAAGCTGGCCAAGAACACGCTCACCCGCAAATACAAACTGCGGGTGGCCGAACAGGCCAAGGCGATGGAAGAACGCTATTCCCGGTCGGCCTGAACGGGGCCGGAGGTGGTCTGGATTGCTAAAGTAACGCCAGGCCGCGCATCGCTTGGCCTGGGGGCGGCCCGTTACGTCGCATACATGCCTCTGGCATGATGCGCGGCGGCCTGCGGCCTTGGTTCCGCGTGAGAGGAACGTGGAGAGGGCTCTTTCCGGACATTCGCCGCAAGGCCTGCGGAAATCTGGTCACCGGGCAGAGCTGTCGTCAATCAATGCCACCAAGGCCCGGAACAAGCCGAAGGCGCCGGGCCATCGCCTGCCCGCCGCTCGCACCGAAGGTGCGCCTTTGAACGTCGGCATGCCTTTGGCATGACGGTAGGCGATATGGTTAGGCTGGGTAGTTCCCATGATAGGGCTCATCAAAGCTGAGAAATAAAGTGGCATGAGCCAAGGGCAGTATCGCCCACCCCGGGCAGGCGATGGCCCGGCTTGCGCTTCGCGTCTGAGGTTCAAGAGGATCGTCGCGCGAAGGGAAAGCGGGAAGGGTTCGCATCTTCCGTTCTGTAGTTGTGGTGCCGCCCCGCCCGGCCTGCGCCCCAAGTCACGCCGGGGTCTCTCCTGACCGTTGCTGTGGCAGCACCAGTGGCGATTGCATCCCTGCTAATCCGCTTCGAAAGTGGTCAGGTAAGTCCGGAGCAGCGCGTTCAGATTGCCGCGCTCCTCCCCGGACAGGCCCGCAACAAGTTTCTTCTGCGTTTCGACGTGATCCGTCACCGCCGCATCAATGATCTTTTGCCCCTTGCCGGTCAGCCGGACCAGCACGCTGCGCTTGTCGTCGGGGTTCCTCACCCGGGTGACCAGATCATCCTTTTCCAACTGGTCAATGCGGTTGGTCATGGTCCCTGAGGTGACCATCATGGTCTCAAGCAACTGGTTGGGAGACAGCGCATGCGGCGGACCGGACCGCAGCAGCGTGGCAAGCATGTCAAAGCTCGGGCCGTTCAACCCGTGACGGGCAAAGGTCTTGCCCATTTCTTCGGACAGATGGGCAGAGAGCCGCGTTATCCGTCCGATGAGGACCATCGGCTCCGTGTCGAGGTCGGGCCGCTGTCTGGCCCATTGCGCCTTGATCTTGTCGATATCGTACATGAAGGAACCACAGCGCATATTTATCTTGACGTCAAGTTATTCGTGAGTATCTTGAGGTCAAGATAAAAAGGATTCCATCATGTCACGCAGCTTCGACATTGCATTGACGTCGGTTGCTCCGGTGATCTGGGGCAGCAGCTATATCGTCACGACGCAATTCCTCCCGAACCTTGACCCGCTGACGATCTCGCTGCTGCGGGCCCTGCCTGCCGGGCTGCTCCTGCTGTGTCTGGTCCGGCAATTGCCCAGCGGGGGCTGGATCCCCCGGATGTTTGTCCTGGGCGCGCTGAACTTCTCGATCTTCTGGTCGCTTCTGTTTTTTGCGGCCTACCGGTTGCCCGGCGGGGTGGCGGCGGTCATGGGGGCGCTGCAGCCTTTGGTGGTCATTTTCGCTGCCCGCGCCTTGCTGGGCTCTCCGATCCGAAAGCTGTCGCTGGTGGCCATCGCGGCGGGGGGTGTCGGGGTTGCGCTGCTGGTCCTGACACCGGCAGCGGGGCTGGATGCGCTGGGTGTCATCGCCGGGATCGCCGGCTCTGCCAGCATGGCGCTGGGCACGGTGCTGAGCCGGAAATGGCAACCGCCGGTCTCTGCCCTGACCTTCACGGCATGGCAGTTGACGGCGGGCGGCATGTTGCTCTTGCCATCTGCGCTTGTGGCGCCGACTCAATGGGCGACGATTTCCGGGACCAATATCCTGGGCCTGATGTATCTGGGGCTGATCGGCGCGGGTCTGACCTATGTCATCTGGCTGCGCGGGATCAAGCTGCTGCAACCCTCCGCGGTTTCCGTCCTTGGCTTCTTCAGCCCGATGAGTGCAGCTCTTCTGGGCTGGCTGGTCCTGAACGAAACCCTGACCGCGCCACAGGCATTTGGCATGGCGCTGGTGCTGGGCAGCGTGTTCCTTGGTCAATATGCGCTGAGACCGGGACGGGCCCGGGCGGCGGCGTGACAGGCCGCCGCGCCAGGGATCTCAGCCCCGGTCGGGATGGGCGGGGTAGACCCCCAGAACATTCAGCATATTGGTGAAATAGGCCAGCTCATCCAGCGCCCGTTTGACGGCTGGATCCTCCGGGTGCCCTTCGATATCCGCATAGAACTGCGTCGCGGTGAAGGAGCCGCCAACCATGTAGCTTTCCAGCTTGGTCATGTTGACGCCATTGGTCGCAAAACCACCCATGGCCTTGTAAAGCGCGGCGGGGATGTTGCGGACTTCGAAGACAAAGGTGGTGAGCATCTTGTCGCCGCGCCGGGAGGTATCGATCTGCGGCGACATCAGCAGGAAGCGGGTTGTGTTGTGGTCCATGTCCTCGATGTCGCGGGCCAGCACCTCCAGCCCGTGAATGTCGGCGGCGACCTCGCTGGCCAGCACGCCGTCGCGGCTGCCTGCGGTCTCGGCCAGATCGGCGGCGGCACCGGCACTGTCGGCGGCGGCCTCGGAAGTGATGCCACGTGCCTCAAGAAAGCTGCGGGCCTGCGGCAAAAGCACCATATGGGCGCGCACATGTTTCACCTCGTCCAGCGTCACGCCGGGACGGGCCATCAGCGCGATGCGCACCCGCACAAATGCCTCGGCCACGATCTTGAGCCCGCTTTCCGGCAGGAGGCGGTGAATATCCGCGACCCGGCCATAGGTGGTATTCTCGACCGGCAGCATTGCCAGATCCGCGCGTCCCTCGCGGACAGCGCGGATGACCCCTTCGAAGGTGGTGCAGGGCACGGGAATCATGCCCGGGACAGCCTGGAGACAGGCCTCATGGGAATAGGCGCCCAAAGCGCCCTGAAAGGCGATGCGCGGCGGCGTTTCTGCCATCTTTCTGAACATCCTTCGACAAATTGCGCCAGCAGGGGCGTTTGGTCGCGGTAACTACACCTTGCCCCGCGAGAGGGAAAGCAATAGATACCCGCCCAAGATAGCCACAGAAGTAATGGACCATGCCCATGTTCGATACGATGACAATCACAAAAATTGCCGGCGGCCTGTTTGGTGCATGGCTGATCCTGCTGCTGGGCAAATGGGCCGGCGAAGAGATCTATCACGCCGAGGCGCATGGCGATCAATCCTATGTCATCGAAGTTGCGAGCGCCGATTCCGGTGAACCCGCCGAAGAAATCGATATGGCGGCCCTGATGGAAGCGGCTGATGCCGGCAAGGGCGAGGGGATTTTCCGCAAGTGTTCGGCCTGTCACAAGGTCGATGGCACCGATGCGGTTGGCCCGCACCTGAACGGTGTGGTCGGGCGTGACATCGCTTCGGTTGGTGGATTCAGCTATTCCGGTGGCCTGTCCGGCAAGGAAGGCGCCTGGGATCCCGAGAAGCTGAGCGCGTTCCTGACCAGCCCCAAAGGCTGGGCGCCGGGCACCACAATGGGCTTTGCCGGGCTGAAAAAGCCCGAAGATCGCGCCAATGTGATCGCCTATCTGCAGAGCCTGGGTGGCTGAAAAACAACGCGATTGATGCAAGGGCCGTCCGATTTGGGCGGCCTTTTGCATGTCTGCGCAGGCGCGGCCCCAAGATTACATATTCGCAACTTGTATCTTGGCGGCGTTGGCCTTTAGCTTACATCTGGTTTGAACAGACGATTTGAGACCCTCAAAGGAGAGCCTGATGATCCGATCCCAGTCCCGCGCCGCCGAACTGCCCCCTGCAAACCGGCTTTGGACAGCCTGGAACGCGCTGTTGGTGATCGGTCTGGCACTTGGGCTTGCCACTGCCGCAGCCGCCCAGGACGAAAAGATCATCAAGAGCCACGGATATTCCTTTTACGGCGATCTGAAATATCCTGCGGATTACACCCACTTCGACTATGTGAATCCCGATGCGCCCAAGGGGGGCGAGATTTCCCTGGGCGTCGTCGGCACCTTCGATTCCATGAACCCCTATACCCGAAAGGGCCGTGGCGGGGCCTTGTCGACAGTGATGTATGAAAGCCTGCTGGGCGAAGGGGTGAATTCTGCCGCGCCTGCGGATGTCTATGGCGAGGCCTATTGCCTTGTCTGCGAGAGCCTGGAATATCCCGAAGACAAGGATTGGGTGATCTTCCACATGCGCCCCGAGGCCCGGTTTTCCGATGGCACGCCGCTGACGGCATATGATGTGGAGTTCAGCCAGAACCTGATCCTGGAGCAGGGTCTGAAGTCTTATGCCGATGCGGTGCGCAAGCTGATCCCCAAGATCGAGGTGATCGACGAACATACGATCAAGTATTACTTTGCCCCCGATGTGTCGCGCCGCAGCCTGATCGAGACGGTTGGCAACATGTCGATCTGGTCAAAGAAATGGTACGAGGAAAGCGGCGCGCGGCTGGATGAATCCCGGTTGGAAATATCCCCGGGTTCGGGCCCCTATATGGTCGACAGCATAGATGTGAACCGCCGCATCGTTTACAAGCGCAACCCCGACTACTGGGGCAAGGACCTGCCGTTCAACGTGGGCCGCAACAACTTCGACACCATAAGGATCGAGTATTTCGGCGACGATACCTCGGCTTTCGAGGCGTTCAAGGCCGGTGAATTCACCTTTGAAACCGAGGGTGATTCAAAAAAATGGGCGACAGGCTACGATTTTCCCAAGGTCCGGAACGGCGATATCATCCGCGAGGAACTGCCCGACGGTGCGCCGCCCGATGCGGCCGGGATCGTGTTCAACCTGGGTCGTGAAGTGTTGCAGGACAAGCGCGTGCGCGAAGCGGTCGCGCTGGCGTTCAACTTTGAATGGACCAACGAGTCGCTGCAATACGGGCTGTTCAAGCAGCGCGCGTCCTATTCGCAGGACACCAAGCTGATGGCGACGGGCGCCCCGGAAGGGGCGGAGCTGGAGCTGTTGAAATCCCTCGGCGATCTGGTGCCGCCCGAGATGCTGACCGAAGAAGTCCGCATGCCGCATACCTCTGATCCCTCCCGCTTGCTGGACCGGCGGAATCTGCGCCGTGCCATGGGGCTGCTGGACGAGGCCGGCTGGCCGGTCGGGTCCGACGGCAAGCGCCGCAATGCGGCGGGGGAGCCGCTCAAGCTGACTTTCCTGTTCAATGCGTCAAGCTCGGCCACCCTGCGGGCGGTGATGGAGAACTTCATCTCCAACGTGAACAACCTCGGCATTGATGCGGAGCTGCAGACCGTCGATCCGTCGCAATACACCCTGCGCGAGCGTGACCGCGATTATGATCTCGTCTATGACTCCTATTCATCCTACCTGAGCACCGGCGGTGGCCTGACCCAGCGTTTCGGGTCGGAAGATGCGGCATATTCGCTTTTCAACCCGGCCGGCCTCGCCAGCCCGCTGGTCGATGCGATCCTTGAAAAATCCCTGCGCGCCGAGACGCTGGAAGACACGGATGTCGCGCTGCGCGCGCTGGACCGGGCGCTCAGATATGAGTTCATCATGATCCCGACATGGTACAAGCCGACCTATTGGGTGGCCTATTACAACCAGTATGAACATCCCGAGGTCATACCGCCGTTCTCCCTGGGCAATCTTGATTTCTGGTGGTTCGATCAGGAGAAGGCGGACGCCCTCAAGGCTTCTGGCGCATTGAGGTAACGCGGCGTGGGTGCCTATATCCTTCGCAGATTGCTGCTGATCATCCCGACCTTGCTGGGGATCATGCTGATCAACTTTGCCCTGGTCCAGTTCGTGCCCGGCGGCCCGGTGGAGCAGGCCATCGCCCGGATTCAGGGCGGCGGCGATGTCTTTGCCGGATTTGCAGGGGCCAATGAGGATGCGGGGGCAGGTGGGCTGACCGCCAATGACAGCGCTTATGTGGGCGCGCGGGGGCTGCCGCCGGAGTTCATCAAAGAACTTGAAAAGGAGTTCGGCTTTGACAAGCCCCCGGTCGAGCGGTTCTTCAACATGCTCTGGAATTATGCCCGGTTCGATTTCGGCGACAGCTATTTCCGGTCGATTTCGGTGATTGAGCTGATCAAGGAAAAGCTGCCGGTGTCGATCACCCTGGGGCTATGGTCGACGCTGATTGCCTATATCGTGTCGATCCCGCTGGGCATCCGCAAGGCAATCAAGGATGGCAGCCGCTTCGATACCTGGACATCGGGTGCGATCATCGCGGCCTATGCGATACCGGGGTTCCTGTTTGCGATCCTGCTGCTGGTGCTGTTTGCCGGCGGATCCTATTGGCAGATATTCCCGCTGCGGGGGCTGACCAGCGACAACTGGCACAGCCTGTCGCCGATGGGCAAGGTCGTGGATTACTTCTGGCATATCACCCTGCCTGTCCTGGCCTCGACCATCAGCGCCTTTGCCACGCTGACCCTGCTGACCAAGAACAGCTTTCTGGACGAGATCAAGAAACACTATGTCATGACCGCCCGGGCCAAGGGCCTGTCGGAGCGGCGCGTGCTGTACGGGCATGTCTTCCGCAACGCCATGCTGATCGTGATCGCGGGCTTTCCGGCGGTGTTCATCGGCGTCTTCTTTGGCGGCTCGCTGATCATCGAGACGATCTTTTCGCTGGACGGGCTTGGGCGGCTCGGCTTTGAGGCCGCGGTGGCGCGGGATTATCCCATCGTCTTCGGCACCCTGTTCATCTTTGGCCTGATCGGGCTCATTGTCGGCATCCTGTCGGACCTGATGTACGTGCTGGTGGATCCGCGCATTGATTTCGAGCGGCGGGAAGGCTGATGTCACAGGTTGATCTGATCCCCGAACGCGCCCCCGGTCAGGATGCGCCCCCGCCCGTGCCCCAGGCCCCGCGCGGCTGGCTGTCGCCGCTGAACAAGCGGCGCTGGCGTAATTTCAGCCGCAACCGCCGGGCCTTTTGGAGCCTGTGGATCTTTGCCCTCCTGTTCGGCATCTCGCTGTTTGCCGAATTCGTCGCCAACGACAAGCCGATCCTCGTGAACTACCGCGGCGAATACTACATGCCGATCTTCAGCTTCTATCCCGAAACGGCCTTTGGCGGTGATTTCCAGACCGAGGCGGTCTATCGCGACCCGGAGGTGAAATGCCTGATCGCGACCGGCGGGCTGGAGCAGTGTTTCGACGACCCCGGGGCGCTGATTGCGGACGCGCAGGACGGCATGGTCGCAGGTGAGGCGATCGAGAAGGGCTGGAGCATCTGGCCGCCGATCCCCTATTCCTTCAACACTGCGGTGGACCGGCCCGGTGCCGCACCGCTGCCGCCCAATGGCCAGAACCTGCTGGGCACCGATGGCACCAAGCGCGACGTGCTGGCGCGGGTGATCTATGGCTTCCGCCTGTCCATTATCTTTACCCTGATCGTCACCGGGCTTGCCTCGCTCATCGGCATCTTTGCCGGGGCGGTACAGGGGTTCTTTGGCGGCTGGCTCGACCTGATCTTTCAGCGGATCATCGAAATATGGTCATCGACCCCGTCGCTTTATGTCATCATCATCATGTTCGCGATCCTGGGGCGCAGTTTCTGGCTGCTGGTGATCCTGCTGACGCTGTTTTCCTGGACCGCGCTGGTGGGTGTCGTGCGCGCCGAATTCCTGCGCGCCCGGAACCTGGAGTATGTCCGCGCCGCCCGCGCGCTGGGCGTGGGCAATGCCACCATCATGTTCCGCCATATGCTGCCCAATGCCATGGTGGCGACGCTGACCATGCTGCCCTTCATCATCACCGGCACGATCAGCACGCTGGCGATCCTCGATTTCCTGGGCTTCGGCCTGCCGTCCTCTGCCCCCTCGCTGGGAGAGCTGACGCTGCAGGCGAAGCAGAACCTGCAGGCCCCCTGGCTGACCTTCACTGCCTTCTTCACCTTTGCGATCATGCTGTCGCTTCTGGTGTTCATCTTTGAAGGTATCCGCGACGCCTTTGACCCAAGAAAGACCTTCACATGACGCAGGATCGGAATTTTCGAAAATTCCGGACCGATTTCTTCGAAGAAATCGGGCAGGGGGTGCGCGGATGAGCACAGCGCTTCTGGATGTCCGCAACCTGAACGTCTCGTTCCGGCAGGACGGCGCGCTGACCCATGCGGTGCGCGGCGTGTCCTTTTCCGTGGAACGGGGGGAGACTGTGGCACTGGTGGGCGAAAGCGGATCGGGCAAATCGGTTTCGGCCCTGTCGACCGTGTCGCTTCTGGGTGACAGCGCCGAGGTGTCGGGCTCCGTCACCTATGACGGCCAGCAGATGATCGGCGCGGATGCGGCATTGCTGCGCAAGGTGCGCGGCAATGACATCAGCTTTATCTTCCAGGAGCCGATGACATCGCTGAACCCGCTGCACACCATCGAAAAGCAGCTGGGCGAAAGCATCGCGCTGCATCAGGGCCTGACCGGCGCGCAGGCGCGTGCGCGGATTCTCGAACTGCTGGAAAAGGTCGGGATCACCGATGCGCAGAGCCGCCTGGGGGCCTATCCGCACCAATTGTCCGGCGGGCAGCGCCAGCGGGTGATGATCGCCATGGCGCTGGCCAACAAGCCCGATGTGCTGATCGCGGATGAGCCGACCACGGCGCTGGATGTCACGATCCAGGCGCAGATCCTCGACCTGCTGAAGGACCTCAAGGACAGCGAGGGCATGGGGCTGCTGTTCATCACCCATGACCTCGGCATTGTCCGCCGCATCGCCGACCGCGTCTGCGTGATGCAGCAAGGCGAGATCGTGGAGCAGGGGCCGACGCGGGAAATTTTCGACAATCCGCAGCACCCCTATACGCTGAAGCTGCTCAGCGCCGAACCCACGGGCAGCCCCGCGCCCGCCCCTGCGGAAGCGCCCGAGATCGTATCGACAGAGAACCTCAAGGTCTGGTTTCCGATCCAGCGCGGCCTGCTGCGGCGCACCGTGGGCCATGTGAAGGCGGTCAACGACATGTCGCTGACGCTGCACGCGGGGGAAACCCTGGGTATCGTGGGGGAAAGCGGATCGGGCAAGACGACAATGGCGCTTGCCATCATGCGGCTGATCCAGTCGGACGGGCGGATCACCTTCATGGGGCAGGACGTGCGGCAATGGTCGACCCGGCAGTTGCGGCGGCTGCGGGCGGATATGCAGATCGTCTTCCAGGACCCGTTCGGCTCGCTCAGCCCGCGCATGACCTGTTTCCAGATTATCGCCGAGGGCCTTGGGATTCACGGGGTCGGCAAGGGCCAGGATCAGCGGATTCTGGTGCATGAAGTGATGATGGAAGTGGGGCTCGACCCGGCCACGATGGACCGCTATCCGCACGAGTTTTCCGGCGGTCAGCGACAGCGCATCGCGATTGCCCGCGCCATGGTGCTGCGCCCCCGTCTGCTGGTGCTGGACGAGCCGACATCGGCGCTGGACATGACCGTGCAGGTCCAGATCGTCGAACTGCTGCGCGACCTGCAAAGGAAATACGGGCTGGCCTATCTTTTCATCAGCCACGACCTGCGGGTGGTGCGTGCCATGTCGCACAAGGTCATGGTGATGAAACGGGGCGATGTGATCGAATACGGGCCGGTGGATGATCTGTATGACAATCCGCAGACCGACTATACCCGCACCCTGCTGCAGGCCACGACCTGAGCGGCGGGGGCGGAATTTTCGAAAATTCCGGGCCGTTTTATTCGAATAAAACGGCGCAGGCCGCCGGGGCCACGGCGGCCTGAATTGGCGCTTGCGATGCCTGTGGTTGAAAGCGGCCGGGCCGGTGTCTGAGCGCGCCCGCGCCTGCTTTCCCCATGTTCAGACCGGTTACAGGCGGCTCAGGTCGATGCAGCTGGTCCTGGCGCGCTGCCACCAGCGCAGGCGCAATGACTTTGCGCCGGGCAGTATGCTGCGGACAGAGAGGCAGTCGGTCCGGGTCGCTGTTTGCATGGCGGATGCGTAAATACTTAACATGTCGGGCTCTCCTTATGCTGCGTTTCACCCTTTCAATACTGGGCATTTCCCGGCAAAATGCGACTCATGTATCGTTTCTACATGTAAGTCAGGGTTTCATATGGATTGGAGGCAACTGCCCCCGATGGCCGCGCTGCGGGCCTTTTCCGCCTTTGCCCAAAGCGGCAATGTGCAGGCGGCAGGTGATGCGCTGGGGGTCAGCCATGCGGCGATCAGCCAGCAATTGCGGGTGCTTGAGAAACATCTGGATGTGGCGCTGCTGGATCGGTCCGGCCGGTCGATGCGCCTGATCCCGGCGGGCGAGGTGCTGGCCAAGGCGCTGCACGCGGGTTTTGCCGCGATGATCGAGGCGGCGCAGGAGATCACCGGCACCCGGGACGAGCGGCCCCTGCATATCTCCTGTACGCCGACCTTTGCCGCCTCCTGGCTGATGCCGCGCCTGCCGTCGTTTCGCGCCCAGCATCCGGAGGCGAATCTGCGGCTTGATCCCACGCCGGCGCTTGCGCCGCTCTCGCCGGATGGCATTGACATCGCGATCCGTTACGGCGTCGGCCCCTGGCCGGGGCTGGAAACGGAGCTGTTGCTGGAATCCCCCATGGTGGTGATTGCGGCGCCCTCGCTGGTGGGGGAGGGGCCCTTGCCGCCGATTGATGCCCTGTCAGGCTACCCCTGGCTGGAGGAGGCGAGCACCTCTGAAAGCACCGATTGGCTGCGCCGTTTCGGCAATGGCGCGCTGGCTCCGAAGGCGCTGATGCAGGTCCCGGGCAATCTGCTGCTTGATGGGGCCCGGAACGGGCAGGGGGTGGCGGTGACGGTGCTTTTGTTCGTGGCCCGCGACATTGCCGCCGGACGGCTGCGGGAATTGCACCGGACGGAAAGGCCCGGATCGGGCTATAACATCGTCACGCGGCCCGGCGTGATGCGGCCCGCGCTGAAGGATTTCGTGCGTTGGATTCGCCGTGAGGCGGCGCAGGATCAGGCGGTCAGCCGGGCCCGATCATGAAGCAGCTGACATTGCGCGCGGCCAGCCTGCGGCAGGCCAGGTCGGCGCTGTCGCGGGTCATGCCGAGGAAATTGGCATCAAACCCCTGTGGGCGCTGCACCACCTTGCGCAGGCTGCCGTCCAGGGTTGCCATTTCTGCCAGTGCGGTCTTGAGCAGCACCTTTTCGGCGGCATAGCGGCTGGGATAGCGGCCCACGTTGACGCCCCATTGGCGTCCGCCCGATGTGGACAGCCGGGTGACCACTTCCTGCTCCACGGGGGCTGCCGCTGCGGCTGCGGGGGCGTCTGAGGCTCTGGGCCGCAGGGTCGGGCGCACGGAAGCCTGCGCCGCAGAAGCGAGGGTGACCACGGCGTCGCTTTCGACGGGTTTCGCCGGTGTCGGGGCCGGAGTCTGCACGGCTTCCTTGAGGGCTGCGGTGATGTCTGCATTTGTCACGACAGGTTCCGCAGAGGCCACCATGACAGGCGCGTCGCTGCCGGGGCGCAATTGCGGCCGCTTGGAGCTTTTGACCGCGCCGACCAGGCGAATCGTCTTGCCGGCACCACCCGGTACGGCACCTGCGCTGTCGTCCTCGACATCGGCGTAAACCGTTTCACGCTGGGGCTTGCGCAGGGGGGCATTCGACGGCGCGCGGCGGAATCCGAGATCCATCAGCTCGGCCACCTTGGCATTGCGCGATGCCGTGGACTGACCGCCGAAAACGGTCACAATGATACGCTCGTTGCCACGTTCGGCAGAGGCGGTCAGGTTGAAACCCGCCGCCCTTGTATAGCCGGTCTTGATCCCGTCGGCGCCTTTGTAGGAGGTCAGGAAGCGCCGGTTGGTGTGGCTGACCTTCTTGACCCCGGCATCGGCCTCGATGCGCGAGAACAGGTTGTAGTATTGCGGGTAATCATACAGCAGGTGCCGCCCCATCAGCGTCATGTCATGGGCGGTGGAGAGATGGCCCGCCTCGGTCAGCCCATGCATGTTCTTGAAGGTCGTCCGCGTCATCCCCAGCGATTTGGCGGTCCGGTTCATCCGGCGGGCGAACTTGGCTTCGGACCCTTCGATTGCCTCGCCGATGGCGGTGGCGGCGTCGTTGGCGGATTTCACGGCGGCGGCGCGGATCAGGTAGCGCAGCGCGATCTTCTGACCCGGACGCAGACCCAGCTTGCTGGGCGGCTCGGACGCGGCATTCTGCGAGACCGTCACTTTGGTATCGAGCGAAATTTCACCACGTTCGATCGCCTCGAAGGCGATATAAAGCGTCATCATCTTGGTCAGGGAAGCAGGGTGCAGCCGGGTATCGGCGTTTTGCGCATGCAGGACCTTTCCGGTCCTGGCGTCGATCACATAAGCAGCATAGGGGGCGGCGATGGCGCTGAGCGGCAGAATGACCAGAAGCCATAGTGCTGCGAGGAAAAATAGCCCGAAACGGGCCGGCTGAATGCGCCGCGCCTTCATTGGAAACCTGCCTTTTACTGCCTCTGGACCGCCGATTTTTCGACTGGCCACAATTTGATTACAGTTAAGGTAACACAGGATCCGATTTCGGGAAAGGCATAACGTACTGGTAAATCAGCGAAAAAAGGGCCGGGTATCGTCCACATCTAGGGGGAGGAAAATCTGATGCCACAATAGGGGCGATTAAGGCAAGATTGTGGCGGCAGTTTGGCGGTCATGCCATTATTGAATTTGTGGCGCGCCTGACCGGTCAGCCGGCTGACTTGCACTGTGCGACCAGCGCCGGCAGATGCGCCAGATCGGGGATCTCCGCGAACCTGGGGTGATCCTGGGGTGCTTTGGCGTGTTCCAGCGCCCAGGTCAGCCCGTGGGGGATCAGAACCCCCCATCCGCCAGCCTCCAGCATCGGCAGAACGTCCGAGGACATGGAGTTGCCTGCCATCAGCCCCTGGTCGGCGCCGGTGCCATGCCGCCGGAAAATCTCGGTATATTCGGCCGGGGTCTTGTGGGACACGATCTCGATGGCGTCGAAATGCTCGCGCAGCCCGGATTGCTCCACCTTGCGCATCTGGTCGAGCAGGTCACCCTTGGTGATCAGAAGCAGCTTGTGATCGGGCCGGAGTGCTGCAAGCGTGTCCTGCACGCCCGGCAGCAGTTCGACCGGGTGAGACAGCATATCGCGCCCGGCATCGAGGATTTCGCCGATCACGGTGGCGGGCACCTTGCCTTGCGTGATCTCGATTGCAGTTTCGATCATCGACAGGGTAAAGCCCTTGATCCCGAATCCGTAGTGCGAAAGGTTGCGCCGTTCCGACTGCATCAGCCGCGCCATCAGGTCGGGCTTGTCCGCGTGATCGGCCAGCAGATCGGCAAAACGGTCCTGGGTCATGGCAAAAAACTGTTCATTTTGCCAAAGCGTATCGTCCGCATCAAAGCCGATTGTGGTTAATGCAAGTGCCATTTCCAAGCTGCCTCTTTTCTCAATACAGGAACAGGTTATATAGACGCTCATACGACTCACCAACGCACAGCAACCTGTCGGAGCAGCAATGCGCCTTGAAGAACACATGATGGCGGACAAGTCGGACGATGACGGTCAGACCGATCTGCTGACCAAGACCAAGCCCAAGACAAAGCGGCCTCCGCTCTACAAGGTGTTGCTGCTGAATGACGACTTTACCCCGATGGAGTTTGTCGTGCATGTGCTGGAGCGGTTCTTTGGTCTGAATCATGCCCAGGCCTTCGAGATCATGCTGACGGTTCACAAGAAGGGCTTGGCGGTGGTGGGTGTGTTCAGCCACGAGATTGCAGAGACCAAGGTTGCGCAGGTGATGGATTTTGCCCGCAGGCATCAGCATCCACTGCAATGCACCATGGAAAAAGAAGAATAGCGTGTGATTGACGCACGACTGGATCTGGCGCTGCAAGGCGGGCTCGACCTGCCTGAGCAAGGGCTGATCGCCGTATTTCACCCCAATGCAGAGGCGCGGCTGCCGGGTCTTGATCCTGACCGTTGCCATATCGTGCAGGACTTCAAGCCGCTTTACGACAGCTGGGAGGCGCGCGGTTACAAGGCGATTCACATGATCGGCGACCGCTATGCCGCCGCGATTGTCTGTCTGCCCCGCGCCAAGGCCGAGGCGCGCGCGCTGATCGCCCGGGCCTGCGAGGCCTGCGACGGGATCGTGGTGATCGACGGGCAGAAGACCGATGGCATTGATTCCATTTTTCGCGAGATGAAAAAGCGTGTCACCGTGAATGGTCCGATTTCCAAGGCGCATGGCAAATTGTTCTGGATCGACCCTGCCGCCAAGGATTTCTTTGCCGACTGGCTGCAACTGCCCGTGCAGACGGCAGAGGGGTTCTGGACAGCGCCGGGCGTGTTCTCTGCCGATGGGGTCGATCTGGCATCGGCGCTTCTGGTTGATGCCTTGCCCGAGAAGCTGGGTGCCGAAGTGGCCGATCTGGGTGCAGGATGGGGGTTTCTGGCGGCCCATGTCCTGACACGGGAGAGCGTCCAGACCGTGCATCTGGTGGAGGCCGGGCACAGCGCGCTGGAATGCGCGCGGCACAACGTGACCGACGAGCGCGCCAAGTTCCATTGGGAAGACGCGACCAAATGGGCACCGCCACACCGGATGGACACAATCGTGATGAACCCGCCGTTCCATCAGGGCCGCGCCGCCGAGCCGCAGATCGGCCAGGCCTTTGTCGCGGCGGCGTCAAGACTGTTGCAACCCAATGGCAATCTGTGGATGGTTGCCAACCGTCACCTGCCTTATGAGGCCGAGTTGAAGAAGAACTTTGCCCATGTCGATGAACTGGGCGGCGATGCAAGGTTCAAGCTGTTCCATGCAGCCAAACCGACGCGCCAGCGGCGCTGAGCATATCTGAGAAGGGATAGCGATGTCTTTTTCGATTTCCGGCAAGACCGCAATTGTCACCGGCGCGGCCAATGGCATCGGCCTGTCGATTGCGCGGCATCTGGCGAATGCGGGTGCCAACGTGATGTGCGCCGATGCGGATGAAAAGATGCTGATGGATGAACTGGGCGATGAGCAGGAAGAGGGCAACATCCGCACCTTTGCCGGCGACCTGCGCCAGCGCCTGACCATCGCAAACCTGATTTCCGCAACCATAGATGCCTTTGACCAGGTGGATATTCTGGTCAATGCCTCGCGCCAGGTGATGACCACCGACGCGCTGGATGTGGAGGACACCTCTGTCGAAACCCTGCTGGATCAGAACCTGATGACGGCCCTGCACCTGACGCAGGCGGTGTCGCGGCGGATGATCAAACAGGCGGATCCTGAATCCAAGGCGCAGGTCGGATCGATCATCAACCTCAGCTCTACCGCCTGCAAGCAGACCCGGCCGGAACTGATGGGCTATGCCATCGCCGCCTCTGCGGTGCAGCAGATGACCCGCTCGATGGCGCTGTCGCTGGCCCAGCACCGGATCAGGGTCAACGCGATTTCCTTTGGCAGCGTGATGAGCGCCTCGCTGCGCGCCGCCGTGGCCGAAAACCGCGAGTGGCGCGACAACATCCGCAACAACACGCCGCTGGGGCGCATCGCGTCACCGAACGAACTGTGTGAGGCGGTGCAGTTCCTGGCGGCGGAGAGTTCCGGTTTCATGACCGGAGAGATCATGGTGATCGACGGCGGGCGCACCCTGCTGGACGCGGTATCCGCCCCGGCGCATTGATCCGGTCGTCAGGTCACGACCGGGAAGACGGGCCTTGCTTCCTTGAGAGCACCAGCAACGCCAGGGCGATGCTGGCGGGCACGAATTGCGGAAGGCCGGATTTCACCGCAACAGTCACCGCGGCCCCGACCCCTGCAAGGGCAACGAAGGTCAGGAAACAGGCGGCAATTCTGAACTGCCATTTCTCCTCTTTGATCAGCAGAGACCAGACCAGCCCGGCCGCGAGAAAAGCGTTATAGAAGCCCTGGTTGGCGGCCATCTGGATGGTCGGTTCAAAAAGCTCGGGCGGCATCGAGGTAAACACTTTCGGGCCGCGCGACGTCCAGGCGAAGATTTCAAACCAGGCGATATAGAAGTGGAGCGCAGCGATGAGTCCCACGAGAACCAGTGCAATTTTCTTCATCTTCGTAACTCATCTGTTGCGGTGCTTGGGCCCGGGGCGGGAAAGCAGGTTGGTTGATTGAGGCCGCTCTATCATAGCCCCAGGTGGAAAGGGAGCCGTTTCAGCGCAGCGCCTGCACGGGCTGACAACCGACGATAGCGTCTTGATCGGAGCGGTTCTACCAACCGGCCTCTGCCAGCGCGCGACCATAGTTGGGCGAGATGCGCATGCGGTCCCCGATACCGGCATCGCAAAGCGCGCGGTGCAGGTCGGGCAGACGCCAGCAGGGGACATGCATGACCATGTGATGTTCCAGGTGGTAATTGACCCAATAGGGCGCGAGCAGCGCACGGGCGATGGGGCCCGCGCGGGTGGTGCGGACGTTGCGCAGCGGGTCCTCCGACTGTTCCGTCGCGCCATGTTCCGCAATGTTGCGGATGCGCAGGACCAGTTGAAACCAGGTAAGATAGGGCAGCAGCCAGAAGGCCAGACCGTACCACCATTGCCCGAGGATGCTCATCAACAGGGCAACGCCCAGAAAGACCAGCAGGGATTTCCACAGGTCCCGCGCCTTGAACGCCAGCGCGGCATCCTCGGTTGCTGCCGCGATTGCGTCGTCATCCCCGGCCAGCCGGAAGGACATGACAATCTGCCCGACCACCTGCCGAACCCCGGTCTGCCCGGTCAGGTCGCGGATGAACTTGCGCCGCAGGCTGGCGTGGCTTGTCGGGAACTTGGCGGAGAGGACCAGATCGGGGTCCTTTTCGGTCTGGGTATACCGGTGGTGGGTCAGGTGATAATGGCGGTAGCTGGCAAGCTCCGCCAGGATCGGGCGACCGCAGAGCCATTCGCCTGCGAATTCGTTGATCCTGCGGTTATTGAACAAGGCGTTATGCGCGGCGTCATGCATCAGGATGGCAAGGCCCAGCTGACGCGAGCCGATAAGCACGACCGCCAGCAGGAAGGTCAGCGGATTGGGCCAGAGGGCGAAGAGGGCGACAGCGCCAAGGATCACGCCCCAGCAATGGACCACCAGCCAGGCGCCCATGGCGTCTGATCGGCCTGCCAGCCTGTGGATGGCGTTAGCATCCAGATATGCTTTGCCAGGTGTCATGAACCCATGCTGTGCCAGAGGCGTCGACAGGTCAAGCGTGCAAAATGCCCCGGCATTTCCCACGCCAAAACCCCCGGGGTTTGCACCCCGGGGGTCAGGTATTCAGCCGGTCAGTGCGGTGGCTTACTGCTTGGGCAGCATCACGCCGTCAATCACGTGGATCACGCCGTTCGACTGGTTCACATCCGCGATGGTCACGAAGGCGCCGTTCTGGTTTTCATCGGTGATCAGCACACGGCCATCGTCAGCGATTGACGCGGTCAGCATGCAGCCGCCAACGGTGGGGACCATATGCTTGCCGCCATCTGCCGCGATCATGCCGGTCAGCGCTTCGGCTGTGACCTTGCCGGCAACAACGTGGCAGGTCAGTGTTTTTGTCAGCAGATCACGGTTGGCCGGTTCCAGCAAAGTGGTGACGGCACCGTCTTCAAGGCGTTCGAAGCCTTCATTGGTGGGGGCAAAGACGGTAAAGGGGCCTTCGCCCGCCAGAGTCTCAACCAGACCTGCCGCCTTGACCGCGGCAACAAGCGTTGTGTGATCCGCCGAATTCACGGCGTTTTCGACGATGTTCTTGTCGGCGAACATTTCCGCGCCACCAACCATGGGGTTTTCTGCAGCAAAAGCGGCGGTTGTCCCCAGGGCAATGGCAGAAGCGGCTAGTGTCATTTTCAGCGTATTCATTTTGTCTCCCAACATTAAAATCTGTGTCGTATGGGGGAACAACGAACGCCTGATGGCATTAGTTTCAAAAGTTTGGAAAGTTTTGAAATATTCCGTCAGAAAGTTGCGCCTGGGTCCGGCCGGGCTGATTTTCCTGGCACCATCAGGCGGGCAAAGCCATAGGCGAGGGCAAAGGTGAGCAGCCCGCCGAGGACATCGCTGAAGTGGTGGCCGCCATGGGACAGGATCGCGGGGAGCATCGCGATATTGATCAGCAGCATCGGCCAGAAGATCACTGTCCCGGCAACAAAGCAGACCGCAAGACAGGCCATAACCGTGTGGTAGGACGGAAAGGCGATGGTTCCCATGATGATCTGTGGCGTGATCACGGCATTGCCGTTCTGCGCCATGTCCCGCAGCCGGGCACCTGCCTCCTGTCCGTGGATCAGCCCAAGGGCGCGTTCTGTTTCTGCCGGAAGCGTGACATAGGCCGAAGGGCCAAGGCTGGGCCAGAGCCACCAGAAGGCGACGGCCAGCAGCAGCGAAACCGTGCCGGTGATCAACACCCGGTAAAGCGCGACGGACCGGCCGAGGTAGCCCAGCATGAAGATCACCGCGAAAAGCTGCATCAGCGAACTGCCATAGACCCAGCCGATTGCACGGCCGATCACGGGATAGGCGGCAATGGCTGTGGTGAACCCCTGCCAGTCGTACCCGAAGATCTGCGCATCCAGCCGCATCAGATCCGCGTCCAGCAGGGGCACCGTGATCGGAAAGCGCAGATAGATCAGGATCGTGATCACTCCGGAAAAGCCGATGTAGATGCCGGTGGCGATGGCGCAGACCGCGGCGCGGGGCATGTTTTTTGCGCTGCGGACATAGACCCCCAACAGGATCAGCCCGGCGCTGGGGATAAAGCTGATCAGAAAGGCGTTCCAGGCAACGGACTGGGCAAAGAGGACCGACAGAATCAGCGCAACGGCTCCGGTGGCGGCGATCAGCGTGATCAGGAACAGTTCCGGCCCGGCAAACCAGCGGCGCGGGTCAAAGGCGGCCAGCCCCGCCAGGGGGGCAAGGGGCCGGGCAGTGACGTAATCGGGGCTCATGTCGGTCGGCATCGGGCGCGGTTCACCTGCTTTTGGTCATCTCAGCAGGTGGGATAGGGGGAGTATCGGGCCAGATTGGGGCAGCGCCGGGGCAATTGAATGAGCTTTGTACCGGCCCGGCGCGCTGCGGCCCGGTTCGGGACAAATCAAGTTGGTTTTATGCTTGACGGGCGCGGTGGGCTGGCATAGTCCACGCGCTCATGGCGTTATAGCTCAGTTGGTTAGAGCGAACGACTCATAATCGTTAGGTCGGTGGTTCGAGTCCACCTAACGCCACCATATCCCCCTTTGTGCAGGCCGCCATAGTGCGGCAGTCACGGGGTTTGACCCGGCGCGGTGGATTTTCTGAAATCCCGTCAGCGGGTGTTGCCATGCAATACTGGCCCGAGGGGCAAACATTTCTGATCCGGACCGGACGTTGGCCCTGCCATGGTTGCCTTCGCGGAACTTGCCGTCCCGTTGCTGCTTGGTCTGGCCAACTTCCCGCCCGACCTCCCGCCAGGAGGGCGATTTTGCACCTTTTGCCAAGCCATGACCGGCCCGCGGATTGAGGCGTTCCTCTCCGCGTCAAAGCTCTGATCGCCCTCCAGGACAGGCGCTGCCTTCTGGCGCCTGTTTCCCCCGATCCCGGGCAGCCTGTCAGGAACTATAATGCCTAAATCGCCGCGCAATTGGCGATTTTGCTGAATTGGCCGACTTGGAGCCAAGCCTTTGTTGACGCCGAAACGCTGGTATTGTCTGATCCAGTAGCATGCACAAAAGGCCATCGTCCGGTGATAAGGGCGAGGTCGGGAATCTTAAAGGGAGAAGACCACATGATGTTTCGCAGAACGCTTCTAGGGGCAGCGGGTGCCGCACTGGCAACCGCGCTCACAGCAACCACCGCCATGGCGCAGGATGTCACCCTGCGCATGCACCAGTTCCTGCCGCCGCAGGCCAACGTGCCCAAGCTGGTACTCGATGTCTGGGCCGACAAGGTCGAAGAGGACAGCGCAGGCCGCATCAAGGTCGAGCGTTATCCGTCGATGCAACTGGGCGGCACCCCGCCCGAGCTGATGGACCAGGCCATCGACGGGGTTGCAGACATTGTCTGGACCGTGGTCGGCTATACGCCCGGCCGCTATCCGTCGACCGAAGTCTTTGAACTGCCCTTCATGGTCGACGACGCGCGCGCGGCATCCTCTGCCTATTGGCAGATGTTCGAAAAGCACATGAAGGACGGCGAATTCAAGGATGTGCACATCCTCGGCACATGGGTCCACGGCCCCGGTCTGATCCATGCCAACAAGGAAGTGCGCACACCCGCCGACATGGAAGGCATGAAGATCCGCGGCGGCTCGCGTCTGGTGAACCGTCTGCTGGAAATCACCGGTGCGACACCGGTCGGCATGCCGGTTCCGGCGATCCCCGAAGGTCTGTCCAAGGGTGTCATCGACGGCACCACGATCCCCTGGGAAGTCACCGCAGCACTGAAGGTGCCGGAGCTGGTCAAGAACCACACCGAATTCGACGGTGCGCTTTACACGCTGACCTTCGTGCTGGCGATGAACAAGGACCGCTATGAAAGCCTGCCCGATGACCTGAAAAAGGTGATCGACGACAACTCCGGTCTGGAGTTCTCGATCTTCGCGGGCGGCACCCAGGCGGATGCCGATGGCCCCGCCCGTCAGCTTGCCGTTGATCTGGGCAACAACATCGTCACGCTGAACGATGCGGAGACCCAGGTCTGGCGCGATGCGGCCCAGCCGATCTACGAGGAATGGGTTGCGGACATGCAGGACAAGGGCATCGACGGACAGGCTCTGATCGACGAGGCGAAGTCGCTGATGGACGCCTACCAGCAATAAAACGCCCGGCGTTTGACCGACCCGCAGCCTGCATGCTGCGGGTCGGTTTTTTGGCACTATTTTACCGAAAGGTTGTCGCGGATGCGCAATATTGTCCACGCCCTTGCACGCGTTACGGCGCTTTTGGGGGGCTTCGTTCTCTTGGCGCTGATTCTGCTGACCACGCTGTCGATCATCGGACGCTCGGTGAACAAGTTCCTGCATGCGGATTTCTTCGACAGGATGCTGACCGGGGTTTCGCAGTTTCTGCTCGATCTCGGGATCGGAGAGATCAACGGCAGCTATGAACTGCTGGAAGCCGGGGTTGCCTTTGCGATTTTTTCCTTTTTGCCGATCTGCCAGCTGCACGGTTCACATGCCACCGTCGATATTTTCACCGCGGCCCTGCCGGATGCCTTCAACCGCTGGCTGGCCGCGATCTGGGAGATCGTGCTGACAGCGGTCGTGATCCTGCTGATCTGGCGGCTTTTCGGCGGGTTGGAACGCTACTTCGGCAATGGCGAGACAACGCTGTTCCTGCAATTCCCGGTCTGGTGGGCCTATGCCTGCAGTTTTGCCGCCGGGGTGGTCGCCTGTATCGTGGCGGTCTATTGCGCCGCCCTGCGCCTGGCGGGGGCGCTTACCGGACGCGACCTGCTGCCAAACCAAGCGGAAGGGCACTGACATGAGCGGTCTTGAGCTGGGCTTCTGGTCCTTTCCCGTTCTGCTGATCATGGTCTTCCTGCGCGCGCCCATCGGGCTTGCCATGATGCTCTGCGGTTTCGGCGGCTGGTATTTCTTCATGGGCGGCAACCCGACACCGCTTCTGGCCAAGCTGAAGTCTGAAACCTACACGACCTTTTCCAGCTATTCGCTGAGCATCATCCCGATGTTCCTGCTGATGGGCCAGTTTGCCACCCTGTCGGGCATGTCGAGCGCGCTGTTCAAGGCGGCGGAATCCTTCCTCGGTCACCGCCGGGGCGGGGTCGCCATGGCGGCGGTCGGGGCCTGTGCAGGCTTTGGCGCGATCTGCGGCTCTTCCCTGGCCACGGCGGCGACCATGTCCAAGGTCGCCCTGCCGGAGCTGCGGCGCTACGGCTATTCCGGCGGTTTTTCGACCGCGACACTTGCGGCGGGTGGGACGCTGGGCATCCTGATCCCGCCCTCGGTGATCCTGGTGATCTATGCGATCCTGACCGAACAGAACATTGCCAAGCTGTTTCTGGCTGCCTTCATTCCCGGCATCCTTGCCGCCATCGGCTATATCATCACCATCTCGATCTATGTGCGCCTGAACCCCAGGGCGGCAGGCACGCGCCCCGCTGTTCCCATGGCCGAAAGGTTCCGGGCGCTGGCCGATACCTGGCCGGTGCTGGTGATCTTCTTCATCGTGGTCGGCGGCATCTACCTGGGCTGGTTCACCCCGACCGAAGGCTCTGCCATCGGCGCGGCAGGGACCGGGCTGGTTGCGCTGCTGTCGGGCAGCCTGAACTGGGCGGTACTGCGCGACAGCCTGCTGGGCACGGCAAAGACCACCGCGATGATCTTTTTCATCGTGCTGGGGGCAGGGTTCTACAACGGGTTCCTGGCCCTCTCCGGCGTGCCGCAGTTCATGGCCGACTGGGTGGTGAACCAGGGCTTCAGCCCGCTTCTGGTGCTCTGCATCATCCTGCTGTTCTACCTGATCTTCGGCTGCCTGATGGACAGCCTGTCGATGATCCTGCTGACCGTGCCGATCTTTTTCCCGGTTGTCTCTGCCATGGATTTCGGGATGAGCCCGGAACATGTGGCGATCTGGTTCGGCATCCTGGTGCTGATCGTGGTGGAGGTGGGGCTGATCACGCCACCGGTGGGGATGAACCTGTTCATCATCAACACGATGGACCGCGAAACCCCGATGACGGAAACCTACAAGGCGGTGATGTATTTTGTCGGCTCCGACATCCTGCGTGTCATCATCCTTGTTGCCTTCCCCGGCATCACCCTTTTCCTGTTGTCCTAGGGGAGGTCCCCTTGCCATGATGTCGCATCTGAACCTGAAACCGCATGATGTCACCTTGCAGGAGCGGGCGGATGGCAGTTTCCTGATGCGGTCGAACCTGCCGCTGGGGCCGGTCGCGCGGCGGACCGGTGACTGGCTGAATCATTGGTCGGCAAAAACACCCGATGCGGTGTTCCTTGCGGAACGTCAGGGGCAGGGCTGGCGCGAGGTGACCTATGCGCAGGCGCTGACCTGGGTCCGCGCCATCGCCAGCCATCTGGTGAAGCGCGACCTGGGCCCTGGCAGGCCGGTCATGATCCTGTCCGGCAATGGTGTGGATCACGGGTTGCTGACACTGGCGGCGCAATACGTGGGCATCCCCACGATCCCGGTGGCTGAACAATACAGCCTGATCCCGGCGGCCCACCCGCGCCTGTCCCATGCGGCGGCGCTGGCACGGCCCGGTCTGGTCTTTGCCGCCGACGCCTCGCAATACGCGGCGGCGCTTGCGCTGGACGACTTTGCCGGGGTCGAGGCGCTTTCCGCTGCGCCGGGTGACAGCGGGGCCACGGACCTTGCCGATCTGCTGGTGCCTTCAGGGGCCGACATCACCGCCGCCGCCGCAGCGGTGGGGCCGGAAACGCTGGCCAAGATCCTGCTGACCTCCGGGTCCACCTCGGCGCCGAAGGGCGTGTTGACCACACATGGGATGCTGACCACCAACCAGGCACAGATCGCGGCCTGCCTGCCGTTCCTCTCTGCCCGCGCGCCGCGGATCGTGGACTGGCTGCCATGGAACCATACCTTTGGCGGCTCCTATAATTTCAACCTCATGCTTGCCAATGGCGGCAGTCTTTATGTGGACGATGGCAAGCCCGCGCCGGGGCTGTTCGATCGCACGGTCGAAAACCTCGGGCTGATCCCGGGCACGATCAGCTTCAACGTGCCGGTAGGTTTTGCGCAGCTGGTGCGCGCCCTGGAGCAGGACGCGGCCCTGCGCGATACCTATTTTGCCGATCTCGACATGATCTTTTATGCCGGTGCCTCGCTGCCGCAGGACACCTGGGCGGCGCTGGAGCGTCTGGCGCTGGCGGCGGGCGGGAAGCTGCCGCTGATCACCACCTCCTGGGGCCTGACCGAAACCGCGCCCGGCTGCCTGATCAGCCATGAGCCGGCGAAAGGTGCCGGTATCGTTGGGGTCCCGATGCCCGGGATCGAGGTCAAGCTGGTGCCGGATGCCGACATGCGCTGCGACGTGCGTGTCCGGGGCGGCAGCATCACCCGCGGCTATCTGGACAACCCCGAAAAGACGGCCGAAGCCTTTGACGACGAGGGGTTCTTTATCACCGGCGATGCAATGCGGCTGGTGGACCCTGCGGATGCGAACCGGGGCCTGCGGTTTGACGGTCGCCTGTCGGAAGATTTCAAGCTGACATCCGGCACCTGGGTGCGCGCGGCGAACCTGCGGCTTGATCTGCTGTCGGCCCTGGCCCCCTTTGCGCAGGATGTCGTGATTGCCGGCGAGGGGCGTGACGACGTGCGCGCCATGATCCTGCCGAACCGTGCCGCAATCGCAGCAAAGGGCTGGGAGGTTGCCGAAACGGCAGGCGTGCTCAAATGCGCCGCATTGGAGGCCGAACTGGCACAGCGTCTGACCGCGCTTGCCGCCACTGCGGCGGGCAGCGCCGGGCGGGTCTGCGCCGCCATTGTCCTGGCAGAACCCGCGTCGATGGCGGAGGGGGAGGCAACGGCGAAAGGCAACCTCAACTTCCCCCGCTTTTTGTCCCGCAGGGCCGCGCTGGTGGCGCGTCTGTTTGGCCCGGAAACCCCGGATGTGATCCGTATTTTGCACTAAAGTGCAATTCTTCTCCGCACCGCTTGCGGCTGCGGCACTCAAGTGCACACTGCCTCTACCGTGGGAGGAAGAGATGCAGTCAATACAAGCGAATGCCGTTACCTATTTCGTGGACCGCCATATCGACGAGGGGCGGGGGGAGAAGATTGCCTATACCGAGGCTGAAACCGGGCGCAAACTGAGCTATGCGCAGATGGCGGCAGGGGCGGCCAAGGTCGCCGGGGCCCTGACCCATGCGGGCATCCGCCCCGAGGAACGCGCGGCGATGCTGGTGCTGGACCAGATCGAATTCCCGCAGATTTTCTGGGGCGCGATCAAGGCGGGAGTGGTGCCTGTCCCGCTCAACACCCTGCTGGCGACCCCTGTCTATGACGCGATCCTGCGCGATTCGCGCGCCGCAATCCTTTTCGTCTCGGCCCCCCTGTGGGAAGTGGTGGCCCCCGCCATCGCCGATAACCCCTGGTTGCGCCAGGTGGTGGTGATCGGCGATGCGCCCGAAGGCACCCAGGATTTCGCCGCTTTCACGGCAGATGCGCCACCGCAGGATACCCTGCCGGTCAGCAGCGACGAGGTTGCGTTCTGGCTATACTCCTCAGGCTCCACCGGTCAGCCAAAGGGTGTGGCCCATGTCCATTCCGCCCTGCGTGCCACCGCCGACACCTATGGCGCTGAGGTGCTGGGCATCCGCGAGGATGACGTTGTGCTCTCGGCGGCCAAGTTCTTTTTCGCCTATGGGCTGGGCAACGCCATGACCTTTCCGCTGTCGGTGGGTGCCAGCACGATCCTTTACACCGGCAGGCCGACACCCCCCGGCATGCTGGAAACGATCGGGATCCACAAACCCACGATCTTTTGCGGGGTGCCAACCCTCTATGCGGCAATGGTTGCCCAGATGAACCGCGACGGCGCGCCAAAGGCCCCGCTGCGGGTCTGCATCTCGGCGGGCGAGGCGCTGCCGGAGGATGTTGGCATCCGCTGGGAAAAGCACACCGGGGTCGGCATTCTGGATGGGGTCGGCTCCACCGAGATGCTGCATATCTTCCTGTCCAACGCACCGGGCGATATCGTTTATGGCACCTCGGGCCGGGCGGTGCCGGGCTATGCCCTGCGGCTGGTCGACGAGAATGGCGAGGAGGTCGCGGCGGGCGGCATCGGCGAATTGCTGGTCAACGGCGCTTCGGCGGCCAATGGATACTGGAACCAGCGCGACAAGTCGCGCAGCACCTTCGAGGGGGTCTGGACCCGGACCGGCGACAAATACGAGAAACGCGCCGACGGGCGGCTGGTCTATTGCGGGCGCACCGATGACATGTTCAAGGTCTCGGGCATCTGGCTGTCCCCCTTCGAGGTTGAGGGCGCGCTGATCAGCCACCCGGCGGTGCTGGAGGCCGCGGTGGTGGCCAAACGCGACGCGGAAGGGCTGGAGAAACCACAGGCCTTTGTCGTCTTGCAGGCGGGGGAAGACCCGGATGCGCTCCGCGAGGTGCTGAAGGACCATGTGAAAGAGAAAATCGGAAAGTGGAAATATCCGCGCTGGATCGAGGTGGTCGAAGAGCTACCTAAAACAGCGACGGGCAAGATCCAGCGTTTCAAGCTGAGAGAGGACTGTTGATGGCAATCGAATGGAGCGAGAAACCGGCTGACCGGATCACACTGGGGGGCTCTGCGCTGGAATACGGCTGCTGGGGCCCAGCGCCGGATCAGGCACCTACGCTGGTCATGCTGCATGAAGGCCTTGGTTCCATCGCGCAATGGCGCGACCTGCCTGCCCGTCTGGCGGCGGCGACGGGATTTGGTGTGCTGCCCTATGCGCGGGCGGGCTATGGCGGCTCCGACCCCGCGACGCTGCCGCGACCGCTGAACTACATGTCGCTGGAAGCGGAGAATGTGCTAGGCCCGCTGCTGGATGCCGCCGGGATTGCCCAGGCGGTGCTGCTGGGCCATTCGGACGGTGCCACCATTGCCGCCATCTATGGCGGCTCCGTCTCCGACATGCGGGTGCGGGGGCTGGTGCTGATCGCGCCACATTTCTTTGCCGAGGCCGAGGGGCTGACAGCCATCCGCGCGGCGGGCAAGGCCTACCGCGAGGGCACCCTGCGCAATCGCCTGTCAAAGTATCACCGCGATGTGGATACCGCCTTCAACGGCTGGCACGACGCCTGGACGGACCCGGCTTTCGAGAGCTGGAATGTGGCCGATTGCATCGACCACCTGCGCATTCCCGTGCTGGCGATCCAGGGCCGGGAGGACCCTTACGGCACCCTTGCCCAGATCAGCGAGATCGAAGCGCGCATCTATTCCCCGCTGGAGACGCTGATCCTGGAGGGGTGTGGCCACGCGCCGCATCTTGAGTATCCCGAGCAGACAGAGGCGGCGATCGTCGAATTCTGCGCAAGGCTGCACCGGCTGGAGCGGGAAGAGGTCCGTATTGCCTGACGCGCCGGATGGTCCCGAACTGCCACCGCACGTCTATGTCCCCGGCGTGACGCGCCGCCACCCGGAAGGGTGGTTCGACAGGATAAAGGCCAGCGTGACCGATGAGGTCGCGGTCGCCGACCTGCACCACACGGCGGCCTGGCAGGCGGGGCGGGCCTATTTTGATGCGGGCTATTACTGGGAGTGTCACGAGGTGCTGGAGGCGGTCTGGATGCGCACGCCGGAAGGGTCGCAGGAGCGCGACATGACCCAGGCGCTGATCCAGCTGGCCAATGCGCGTCTCAAGATCACCATGCAACGGCCCCGCGCGGCCTGGCGGTTGTGCAACATGGTGGAGGGGCATCTGGCCCGCTGCGATGCAACAGCCAGGATTCTGGGGCTGGAGGTCGCAGTGGTGCGGCATTGGGTGGTGCAGACGCGAAAGACGCTGGAAACCACGTAGATATGCATAATACTGCAAAAACAGCGGCGAACTCTGGCAAGTTCACTGGTTTACCCGCAAGAGGATGGAATTATAATACACCAACAGGTCCAGGCAGGCTGTGAAAGGATTACCCATGACCAAGATCATCGACTTTCAGACGGACCCGTCGAAATACCGGCACTGGAAAGTGACCTATGACGGCCCGGTGGCCCATCTGTTCATGGATGTGGATGAAAAGGGCGGGCTTTTCGACGGCTATGAGCTGAAGCTGAACAGCTACGATCTGGGCGTGGACATCGAACTGGCCGATGTGGTGCAGCGGATGCGGTTCGAACACCCGGAGGTCAAGGTGGTGGTGATGCAATCGGCCAAGGACAAGGTGTTCTGTGCCGGGGCGAATATTCGGATGCTGGGCGGTGCCGCGCACAGCCACAAGGTCAACTTCTGCAAATTCACCAATGAGACGCGCAACACCTATGAGGCGGCGCTGGCCGACAGCGGGCAGAACTACATCTGCGCGGTGAAAGGGGCCTGCGCGGGCGGCGGCTATGAACTGGCGCTGGCCTGCAACCACATCATGCTGACCGATGACAGCACGTCATCGGTTGCCCTGCCCGAAGTCCCGCTGCTGGCGGTGTTGCCCGGCACCGGCGGGCTGACCCGTGTGACCGACAAGCGCAAGGTGCGCCGGGATCTTGCGGATGTTTTCTGTTCCATCGAGGAAGGGGTGAAGGGCAAGCGCGCGGTCGAATGGCGTCTGGTGGACGAGGTATTTCCGAACTCCAGGTTCGACGAGGCGGTGCTGGAACGCGCCCGCGAACTGGCGGCCGCTTCCGACAAGGCGGATGTGGCCGAGGGCATCACGCTGACCCCGATCAGCCGCAGCTTTGCCGAGGATGGCGTCACCTATTCCACCGTCGAGGTCGCACTGAACCGCAAGGGGGCGCGCGCCACGATAACCATCAAGGGCCCGGATGCGGATGCGCCTGCCGATATGGCGGCTTTTGCCGCCGAGGGGGCGGAAACCTGGCTGCTGCGTTGCGCGCGTGAGCTGGACGATGCGATCCTGCATCTGCGCAACAATGAAAAGGAACTGGGCCTGATCGAATTCCAGACCCAGGGAGACCCCGAAAAGGTCATGGCTCATGAGGCGCTGCTGCTGGGCAACAAGGATCACTGGCTGGCCAATGAGGTGCTGCAATACTGGAAACGCGTGCTCAAGCGGATCGACATGACCTCGCGGTCGCTGGTGGCGATCGTGGAACATGGGTCCTGCTTTGCCGGGCCGCTGGCCGAACTGCTCTGGGCGGTGGACCGCAGCTATATGATGCTTGAGGAATTCGACGGCGACAATCGCCACATGGCAGCCATCACCCTGTCCGAGGGCAACTTCGGCACTTACCCGATGGGCAATGACCTGACGCGGCTGCAAACGCGGTTCCTGGGCACGCCGGAGCAGGTGGAAAGCCTGCGGGGTTCCATCGGCGCGGCGCTGGAGGCCGATGAGGCCGAAGAACTGGGGCTGGTCACCTATGCCTATGACGACATCGACTGGGAGGACGAGGTGCGCCTGTTCATGGAAGAACGCGCCTCCTTCAGCCCCGATGCGATGACGGGGATGGAGGCGAACCTGCGCTTTGCCGGGCCGGAGACGATGGAAACCCGCATCTTTGGCCGGCTGACGGCCTGGCAGAACTGGATTTTCCAGCGCCCCAACGCGGTGGGCAAGGAAGGCGCGCTGCAACGCTATGGCACCGGCCAGCGCGGCGAATATGACATGGAACGTGTGTGAGATATCGGTGCGCATGAATGCGCACCCTACGCCGGATACGGCGACCAACGGATGTAACCAACCGTAGGGTGCGCATTCATGCGCACCGACCTGGAGGAATAAGATGCTCGACCTGATCAACGTAAGCTATGACACCCAAATCCCCAACAATGTGGGCCTGAGCGAGGACAAGAAGGTTCTCAAGGCGCTGGAAAAATGGCACCCCGGCTACATCAACTGGTGGAACGACCTGATCCCGCAGAACTTTCAGGAATCCATGGTCTACCTGCGCACCGCCGTCAGCGTGGACCCGAAAGGCTGGGCCAAGTTCGACTACGTCAAGATGCCCGAATACCGCTGGGGCGTATTGCTGGCCCCCGCCGTCGAGGACCGCAAGATCCCCATGGGCGAACATTACGGCGAACCGGCCTGGCAGGAAGTGCCCGGCGAATACCGCAACATGCTCAAACGCCTGATCGTGATCCAGGGCGACACGGAGCCGGGTTCGGTCGAACAGCAGCGCTTCCTCGGCCTGACAGCACCTTCGCTTTACGACATGCGCAACCTGTTCCAGGTCAACGTGGAAGAGGGCCGTCACCTCTGGGCGATGGTCTATCTGCTGCAGAAATACTTTGGCCGCGATGGCCGCGAAGAGGCGGATGACCTGCTGGTCCGCTCCTCCGGCTCCGATGACAGCCCGCGGATGCTGGGGGCCTTCAACGAGGAAACGCCGGATTGGCTCTCCTTCTTCATGTTCACCTATTTCACCGACCGTGACGGCAAGATGCAGCTGGAAAGCCTCGCGCAATCGGGGTTCGACCCGCTGTCGCGCACCTGCCGCTTCATGCTGACCGAGGAAGCGCACCACATGTTCGTGGGCGAAACCGGCGTGGGCCGCACCATTCAGGCGACGCTGGAGGCGATGGCGAAACATGGCATCACCGATCCCACCGACATCAACAAGATCCGCGATCTGGGCGTCATCGACCTGCCCACGATCCAGAAAAAGCTGAACCTGCATTACACCCTGTCGCTGGACCTGTTCGGGCAGGAGGTGTCGACCAATGCCGCCAATGCCTTCAACTCCGGCATCAAGGGGCGCTACATGGAGCAGCGGATCGACGACGATCACAAGCTGACCGGCGACACCTATCCCGTGACCTCCATCAAGGACGGCAAGATCGTGACGGAAGACGCCCCGGCGCTGACCGCCATCAACATGCGTCTGCGCGACGATTATGTGCGCGATGCGGCCGGCGGCGTGGGCCGCTGGAACAAGCAGATCCAGAAGGCCGGGGTGGATTTCGAACTGAAGCTGCCGCATGAGGGCTTTCACCGCCAGATCGGCGTGTTCAGCACAGTGGCCGTGGACCCCGATGGCCAGATCATCTCGGCCGAGGAATGGCACAAGCGCCGCGATGAATGGTTGCCGACCAAGGCAGACGGTGATTTCATCCAGTCGCTGATGGTGCCTTGCTACGAGCCGGGCAAATACGCCTCCTGGATCGCCGCACCCAAGGTCGGGATCGACAACAAGCCGGGCGACTTCGAATATGTGAAGTTGCACATGGCCTGATCGGCAGGGTGGGTTTCAAACCCAGCTTGCGGCAAGATCGAAAGGTGCGTGCCGGTCACGCACCTTTCGCACAGGAAGGACATGCCGCCCGACCAGCGGGCCGGAGGGGAAAGCGCATATGAACAAACCGGTCAAGCAACACCTGATCGACCCGGAAATCTGCATCCGCTGCTATACCTGCGAAATGACCTGCCCGATCAACGCGATCGAGCATGACGACAACAACGTCGTGGTCAACGCCGACATCTGCAACTTCTGCATGGATTGCATCCCGGTCTGTCCCACCGGCTCCATCGACGAATGGCGGGTGGTGCAGACCCCCTATACATTGGAACAACAGTTCGAATTCGACGAGCTGCCCGAGCAGGAAGACATCGAAGCCGCCCCCGCCAGCGATGACGAGGAAGCGGTCGATCCGATTGCCGCCCTGCTGGCAGAGGCGCACAAGGGCGCGGGCGGCAAGGCCAAGGCCCCGCTGAGTGCGGGCAAGCCCACGGTCAACATGTACACGCTGGGCAAGCCGGCGCGGATGAAGGTGCAGGGCAATTACCCGCTGACCAAGGACCCGTCCCACGATGTGCGCCACATCATCCTGGACCCCGGCGCGCTGCCCTTTCCGGTGCTGGAGGGGCAATCGGTCGGCATCATTCCCCCCGGCACGGATGCAGAGGGCAAGCCGCATCTGCCCCGGCTTTATTCCATCTCCTCGCCCCGCGACGGCGAGCGGGCGGGCTATCACAACATCTCGCTCACGGTGAAGCGCGAGGACAAGGGCCTTGCCTCCAACTACCTCTGCGATCTGGAGCAGGGTGCGGAAGTCGAGGTTACCGGCCCCTTTGGCGCGACCTTCCTGATGCCTTCCACGGCGGAATCGCATCTGCTGCTGATCTGCACCGGCACCGGCTCCGCCCCGATGCGTGCCTTTACCATGCAGCGCCAGCGCAGTGGTGCGACGGGGGGCATGACCATGTTCTTCGGCGCGCGCACGCCAGACAGCCTGCCCTATTTCGGCCCGCTCAAGAAGGTGCCGGAAACCCTGTTGAAGCAACACCTTGTGTTCTCGCGCCAGCCGGATCAGGACAAGGAATATGTGCAGGACCGCATCCTGGCCGAGCAGGACAGGGTGGCGGAACTGCTTGAGGATGACCGCACGCATATCTACATCTGCGGGTTGCGCGGCATGGAGGAAGGGGTCGAACTGGCCCTGACCTCCATCGCGGAAAGCCTGGGCCAGCAATGGACCGCCCTGCGCGATGCCATGCGTGAGGATGGGCGTTACCACGTGGAGACCTATTGATGGCCGATCCCTTTATCCACCCTGTCAACGTCACCTGGGGTGACTGCGACCCGGCGCGCATCGCCTATACTGCCCGTCTGCCCTATTTCGCGCTGGATGCGATCAACGCCTGGTGGGAGGCGCATCTGGGCGGTGACGGCTGGTTCCAGATGGAGATCGACCGCAACGTCGGCACGCCTTTCGTCAGCCTGGCGATGGAGTTCCGCAGCCCGGTCACCCCGCGCCACACCCTGATGTGCGACACTTTCCCGACCCGGCTGGGTGACAAATCCATCAGTTTCGCGGTGAACGGATCCCAGGACGGTAAGCTGTGTTTCGAGGGGCGGTTCACCTGTGTTTTTACCATCGCGGACCAGTTCAGGAGCCAGCCGGTGCCACCGGACCTTCGGGCCATCGTTGAGCCGCATATTCGTGCGAAATAATGCAGAATCCCCTGGCTGAGCCCTTGCCGGGGTGATCGACTTGCGGAATAATGCATTAATGTCTCTGATTGTGCCCCATGGCTGATACGCAGGATGCCCCGGACCCCGGTGCCGCGCTGATCGCGCGCATGGCCGAACGGGTCGCCGCCGCCCGCAAGAAGCGGGGCCTGCCGCGCCGGGTGCTGTCGGACCTGTCCGGTGTCTCGCCCCGCTACCTCGCACAGCTTGAATCGGGCGAGGGCAACATCTCCATTCTGCTGCTGTCGCGCGTCGCGGCGGCGCTTGATCTCAAGGTCGAGGCGCTTTTGGCGGATGAAATCCCGATGGACCACGACGCACAGCGCTTTGCGACCCTCTACCGCAATGCCCCGGCCGAGGTGCAGCACAAGGTCAGCGCCCTGCTGGCCCCGCGCGACCCCGGTCTGATGCGCGCCGGGCGGATCAGTCTGATCGGGTTGCGCGGCGCGGGCAAATCCACCCTTGGCCGCCTTGCTGGCGAGGCGCTGAAGATCCCCTTTGTCGAATTGAACGAGGATATCGAGAACGCGGTCGACATGCCCCTGGCCGAGGTCATGGCGTTCTACGGCGAGGACGGATATCGCCGGTTGGAGGCGGAGGCACTGGACCGCATTTCAACCGTGCACGACCGTGTCATTCTGGCTGTCGCGGGCGGCATCGTCGCGCAGAAAAACACCTATGACCGGCTGCGCGAACGGTTCCACACCGTCTGGATACGCACCAGCCCGCCCGAGCACATGCAGCGCGTGCGCGCCCAGGGTGATGTGCGCCCGATGCAGGGCAATCCCGCAGCAATGGCGCACCTCAAGGAATTGCTGACGGCGCGCAGCCCGCTTTACGATCTGGCCGAGGCGCAGGTGAATACATCGAACCGGACCATCAGTTCCTCGCTGAACGATCTGCTCACCACCATTGCCCGGCACAATTTCCTCGATCCGGTGACATGAGCCAGGCGGCGCTGACCGCAGGGCTTCAGGATGTGTTCTGGCGGCGCGGTGAGGCGCTGCTGTTTCAGCATACAAACCCCTGGGAGCTGGACGAGGCGCTGACCGCCTGGGGGTATGACATGGGCCCCTGCGAAGCGCAGGATCTGCTGGGGCTGGACAGGGTGCTGGCGCGCGGGCCGGACCGCGAGGTGCCGATCCTGCCGCGCATGGTGGCAGAGGGGCGCATGGGCAAGCAGGGTGGCGTGGGCTATTACCGCTATCCCGGTGGCGGCGGTGCGGTGGTCGACCCGCTGATCGAGGATCTGATCCTGGAAGAAGCCTGGTTTGCCAGGGTCACACGATCCGACTTGAGCGATGCGGCCCTTGTCGCGGAGATGCATGCGGCGCTGCTGGCAGCGTGCCGCATGTTGCTGGCGCAGGGGGTGACGCGCGCGGCCCTTGCCATGGCGCTGACAAAGGCGCTGCATCTGCCACCGGGCCGTGCCTCTGAACTGTCGGACCTTGCCTGACGGCGGTGCCGGTTCAGGTCAGGACAGCTGCGTCGCGCAATCGGGCAATGGCGGCATCATCATAGCCGAGTTCGCGCAGGGTCGCCTCGGTATCAGATCCCGGGGCCGGGGGGCTTTGCAGATCGTCTGGCGTGCTGCGCGAGAACCGGGGCGCCGGGGCGGCCTGGGTGACCCCGGCCACTTCGGTAAAGGTGCCGCGCGCCGCCATCTGCGGATGTTCGGGGGCTTCGGACCAGGTCAGGACGGGGGTTGCACAAGCGTCAGTGCCGTCGAAAATGGCAGCCCATTCATCGCGGGTCTTGCGCCTGAAGACCTCGGCATAGGCCGCGCGCCTTTCGGGCCAGGTGGCGCTGTCCATCTGGCTGGCCATATGATCCTGCGGCAGGCCGGCAAGGCGCACCAGTTCCGCAAAGAACTGAGGTTCCAGCGGACCGACCGCGAAGAATTTTCCATCTGCACATTCATAGGTCCGGTAAAAGGGCGCCCCGCCATCCAGCAGGTTGGCCTCGCGCGTTTCGGACCATTGGCCGCGCGCGATAAAGGCATGTACCAGCGCCATCATCGCGGATGCGCCATCGACCATCGCGGCGTCAATCACCTGACCCTTGCCGGATGTCTGCCGCTCGAAAAGGGCGGCCATGATGCCAAACAACAGGAACATCGTGCCGCCGCCGTAATCGGCCCCGATGTTGAGCGGCGGCATCGGGGTGCCGTCCGCAGCACCGGTGGCCTGCAGAAATCCGGTAAGCCCCAGATAGTTGATGTCATGCCCGGCCGTCTGCGCCAGCGGCCCGTCCTGGCCCCAGCCCGTCATCCGGCCAAAGACAAGGCCCGGATTCCGCGCCAGGCACTCCGCCGGTCCCAGCCCCATCCGCTCCATCACGCCGGGGCGGAACCCTTCGATCAGCACGTCGGCGCGCGCGATCATGGATATCGCCACGGCGCGCCCCTCGTCTGATTTGAGGTTCAGCGCGACAGAGCGTTTACCGCGGTTGTTGATGTCGGTCGGATCGGCCGGGCCGGATTTGCGGGTGATCAACGTGACCTCCGCCCCGAGGTCAGCCAGCAGCTGGCCCGCCAGCGGGGCGGGGCCAAGCCCTTGCATCTCCACGACCTTCAGCCCTTTGAGTGGTCCGCTCATCCTGTCCTCCGGCCGGGTGGATACCTTGTGATCCGCGCTCAGGACACGTCCTTGTAGCTGACCTCGCGCTTGTCGGTGCCGCCCTTTTCGCGGCGCACCAGCAGGCGGTTCAGCGCGTGGATATAGGCGCGGGTGGAGGCGACAACCGTGTCGGTATCCGCCGACTGGCCGGTCACGATCCGCCCGTCCTCTTCGATCCGGACAGAGACCGTGGCCTGCGCATCGGTGCCTTCGGTGACCGCATGCACCTGGTAAAGCTGCAGCCGCGCCTCATGCGGCACCAGCGCCTTGACGCAGTTGAAGGCCGCATCGACCGGACCGTCGCCGGTCTGTTCGGTGGTCTGTTCGGCACCGTCCACGTTCAGCGTCATCCGCGCCTGGTTCGGCCCTTCGGTCCCGCAGACCACATGCATCGACACCAGCGTGACGCGGTCTTCCTCGGGGTCGGTGGCGGTGCGCATCAGCGCAATCAGGTCGTCCTCGTAGATTTCCTTTTTCCGGTCGGCCAGTTCCTTGAACCGCACAAAGACATCCTTGAGCTGGTTGTCGCCCAGCTCGTAACCGAGGTCTTCGAGCTTGGAGCGCAGGGCGGCCCGGCCCGAATGTTTGCCCATGACGATATTGGTCTCGGTCAGGCCAACGTCTTCGGGGCGCATGATCTCGAAGGTTTCGGCATTCTTGAGCATGCCGTCCTGGTGGATGCCGGATTCATGGGCAAAGGCGTTCTTGCCGACGATCGCCTTGTTGAACTGCACGGCAAAGCCGCTGACAGATGCGACCCGGCGCGAGATGTTCATGATCTTGGTCGAGTCGATCCCGGTCTGGAAGGGCATGATGTCGTTGCGCACGCGCAGGGCCATCACGACTTCTTCCAATGCGGTATTGCCCGCCCGTTCACCCAACCCGTTGATCGTGCATTCGACCTGACGCGCGCCCGCCTCGACCGCGGCAAGGCTGTTGGCCGTCGCCATGCCAAGGTCGTTGTGGCAATGGGTGGCAAAGACGATCTCGTCCGCGCCGGGAACATTCTCAAGCAGTTTGCGGATCAGATCGGCGCTTTCGCGCGGCGCGGTGTAGCCCACCGTATCGGGGATGTTGATCGTTGTCGCCCCGGCCTTGATCGCGATCTCGACCACCCGGTAGAGGTAATCAAGCTCGGTCCGGGTGGCATCCATCGGGGACCATTGCACGTTGTCGCAGAGGTTGCGGGCATGGGTCACCGTGTCGTGGATGCGCTCTGCCATTTCGTCCATGGTCAGGTTCGGGATCGCCCGGTGCAGGGGCGAGGTGCCGATGAAAGTGTGGATGCGCGGCTGGCGCGCATGTTTCACCGCCTCCCAGCAGCGGTCGATGTCGGGCAGCTGCGCGCGGGCAAGGCCGCAAATCACCGCGTTCTGCGACTGGCGCGCGATTTCTGAAACGGCGGCAAAGTCGCCTTCCGAAGCGATGGGAAACCCGGCCTCGATGATATCGACACCCATTTCATCCAGAAGGCTGGCGATTTCCAACTTTTCGGCGTGGGTCATGGTGGCGCCGGGGCTTTGTTCGCCATCGCGCAAGGTTGTGTCAAAGATCAAGACGCGGTCTTGGGATTGGGTATTCATGTCGGGTTCTCTCTGTTCTGCTGTAAATCCATGGCGCGTCACCATCCCTCTGAGCGGACGCGCCGGATGGCACGCTCAGAGGCGGATTAGCAGCAGCAGGTTGGCACGCAGCAGCGCCGCGCAGGGGCGCGGCAGGGTCGGGATATGGGCGGCGTGTGTCATGCCGCTATTTATACGCCGCGTTTTTCAAATGGAAAGGGGGCAATGCGCTTTGCGGTGAAGTCAGTTCGCGTCGGCCCCGGACCTTAGGCTCTGGACCCATTGATTCTATATGCTCAGCGGCGATTTCACGAAATTTCAATGGTTTGGGGCGTGCAGCCAATAGTGGTTCTATTTGCAAGCGACCCAAGACGTTGAAATGAAGTGAAATCGCCGCCCGTCGTTCCGTAGGAGCGCCGAGTCATGTTGGCACGCCTTTGGCGTGACGGGTTTGACGGATTTTCCCGCAGCCCATTGCCCGGCAGGGCATCGCGCAGCAATGTCCCGAGAGGAGGCGGCGCATCTGCTTGAAATAGAACCACTATTCTTGCGCAGATGCTTCTTGTCTGCGAAAAAATCTGTCAAACTGAGTATATAGAATTAATGGGTCCAGAGCCTAAAAATTTGATACAGCGTCAACGACCCAAATGCGCCCCGCCCGGCCTGCGCCTGATGTCACCCCGGGGGTCGCTTTTCCCTTCGGATCAATGGAGCGCAGGAAGGCCAAAGTCATCCGGCCTTCAACAGCCTGCCTCACCCCTCAGTCATGCGCTGCGCGGCTGTCTTGCGGGGCCTCGGCGCGGTCGAACATGCCATAGTCGCGGATCACATGGGCGATGCGCAGGTGATAATCGGTAAAGATTCCGTCCCGCCCCTTCGCCTGTGCGCCGCGATGTGCCGTCAGCTTGCGCCAGCGCGCAACGGCGGCCTCATCCTCGAAAAACGACAGCGACAGCAGCTTGTCCGGATTCGTCAGGCTCTGGAACCGTTCGACAGAGATGAACCCCTCGACCTCGTCCACCAGCGGGCGCATCGCGGCGGCGATGTCGAGGTAATCCTGGCGGCGATCCGGGTGCGGCATGACTTCGAAGATGACAGCGATCATGTGGCGGCTCCATGCGGGCTGGAGGCCAGTTTCAGAAAGGTCCGCTCCTCGCGCAAGAGGAATTTCTCCGACTGGGCGAAAGCATAGTTTTCCCGGCCCAGCGGGTCTTCGGCCAGCCGGGCGCGGTAGGCTTCATAGGCGGCCAGGCTGGGAATGTTGTAAATGCCATATGCAAGGGTCGACGACCCCTCATGCGGGGCGAAATAGCCGATCAGGTCGGCGCCGCAGCGCGGAATCGCCTGTCCCCAGTTGCGGGCGTATTGGCGGAATTGATCGTGTTTGGTAGGGTCGATTTCATATTTGATGATACAGGTCAGCATGGGGTGTCCTTCATGTTTGCGCCTCCGGTCTAGCCTATTGAACGCACCCAATGCTTCGACTAGGGTCGAAGTATGAAAGAAGGCCCTGACATATCCCGCATTGCAGCCCTGATCGGCGATCCGGCACGCGCCAATATCCTGGGCGCGCTGATGAGCGGCAAGGCCCTGACCGCCACTGAACTGGCGGCAGAGGCGGGGGTGACCGTGCAGACCGCCAGCACCCATCTGGCCAAGCTGGAGGACGGCAGGCTGATCGCCCACCGCAAGTCCGGGCGGCACAAGTATTTCACCCTTGCCGGTGCAGAGGTCGGCCATGCGCTGGAGGCATTGATGGGTCTTGCGGCGGGGGCAGGCCACCTGCGCACCCGGACCGGGCCGCGCGATCTGGCCCTGCGCGAGGCGCGCGTCTGCTACAACCATCTGGCCGGGGAACGGGGCATCGCGCTCTATCAGGGGCTGCTGGCCCGTGGCGCGATTGCCGAAGACGGGCCTGCGCTGATCCTCACCGAAGAGGGCAATGCCTTGCTGGCGGATTTCGGCGTTGATGTCGCGGCGCTGCAAAAGGGCCGCGTGCCGATGTGCCGGCCCTGCCTGGACTGGAGCGCGCGGCGCAATCATCTGGCAGGCGCGGTCGGACGGGCAATGCTGGCACGGATGCAGGTGCTGGGCTGGTGCAAAAGGGTCGAAGGCACCCGCGTGATCGACTTCAGCGCCGCTGGGCGCGCGGCATTCGATCGCCGGTTCGGGCTGTCGGGCGCAGCGGCGTCCTGACCGGCCGGCAGCAAATCAAAGCTGCCCGGCCTCTTTCAACTGTTCGATCCCGTAAAGCAGGTGTTCGGTGCGAAAGGAATGGCCGCCGGGAAACAGGCAGAAATCAAGGATTTCGCCTGCTGCATTGGTTTTGTCTTCGCAGGTCAGATCGCCTGCGCTGGCAGGTTGTGCCGGGCCAAAGCCGCCGAAATCCGTGTAAAGGGCAAGCGCATCCGATACCTTGCCCTGTCTGGTCTCGTTGATGGCGCGGCCATCCAGTGGCACGGTGTTGTCCGCGTCGCCGTGAATGTGAACGATGGAAGACACCGGCTGCGCGCAGGTTTCGGGCGGTTCCAGCCAGAAGGTGCCGGACATCGGGATGAAACCCGCGAAACCCTGCGGGTGGCTGCAGGCCAGGTTCCAGACCATCATCCCCCCCGCCGAGAAACCGGAGACGATGATCCGTTCCGGGTCGATGGCGAAACGCGCCTGCGCATCGGCCAGAACCGCATCGAAATAGTCGAATTCCGCCGCGCCGGTGCTGTCGGGCTTGCCCGGTCCGTTCGGGATATCCCAGTCGTTGCCCTTCGACTTGGTGGCGATGAAGGCCAGCCCCTGATCCGAAAGCATCCTGCGCAGGCTGCCGTTGCGCATCGCCCCGGCAGCAGAGCCGCGGTAGCCGTGTGACCAGACCAGCGCCCCCACCGGGGTCTTGCCATCATAGCCTTCGGGCATTGCGATGCGGTAGGTCCTGTCGCCCAGGACACAATCCGTGTCGGCACCGCAGGCCAGGACGGGTGAAGCAGAGATCAGGGCAAGCAACAGGGCTGAAATACGCATGGGCATCCTTTGGCATACCGGCGTTTCCGGTACAAATCACATGATCGTTTGCACGGGGCCGCGCCGATCACGACGCGACCCGAATGCCATTGTGTCAGCTATTGAGCCTGGCCGTGATCTCCACCAGGCGCTTGGCCTGAAACCCGACCGATTTCTTGCCAAGGTCGTCGAACTTGCCCGCCGTGCCGGAATAGCCATAGGGGTTCCCGTCTTCGAACTTGACTTCATCCGCATAGCCCGGCGCGACGATGATGGCACCCCAGTGCATGGCCGATTTGTAAAGGTTCTGGATCGTGCCTTCGCGCCCGCCATGGGCCGTCTGCGCCGAGGTCGTCGCGGTGATGGTCTTGTTCACCAGCTTGCCCTGTTGCCAGAGCGGGCCAAGCGTGTCGATAAACGCGGCCATCTGGCTGGGCAGGTTGCCGTACCGCGTCGGGACAGAGAAGAAATAACCGTCCGCCCATGTCATGTCATCGTGGGAGACTTCGGGAATGTCCTTCATCTTCTCCAGCTGGGCCTTCCAGGGCTCCTGTCCGTCGACGACGGATTGCGGCGCGGTTTCGGCGGCGCGGCGCAGGCGGACCTCGGCACCCGCCGCCTCCGCGGCTTCCTGCGCGGCCAGCGCAATCTGATGGTTTGTTCCGTAGGTGGTGTAGAAGATGATGGCGATCTTGGGGTTGGCCATGTGCGGCTCCTTGGGTTTCGTTCGCTGGGCCAATGGCCGGGCGCGTGCTTTGGTTCCGCTCGGGCATGCACAGGCACTGTGCGAAATTGTCAGATTCCCCGCCGCTCTTTTACTTTGCCCCGCGCCTGACCATATCAAATGAATGACCCCGGATGCCCCAGACCTCGACAGTTTCGAAGATATCGCCCTGCGCACGGTCGAGGGTTTCCCGCCGCCCTTCCGCGACGCGGCGCGGCAGGTGCTGCTGCGGGTGACAGACTGGCCGACGAAAGAGATGCTGGCCGCCCTGCAGATCGCCGAACCTGTCCGGCTCACAGGGCTTTACGAAGGCATCCCGATGACCCGCAAATCAGTGCTCGACATGGCGATGCAGCCCGATACGGTCTGGCTGTTCCGCGAACCGATCCTGCACGAATGGCGTCTGCGCGGGAACGTGGAGATCGAAGACCTGATCGCCCATGTCACGATCCACGAATTCGCCCATCATTTCGGCTGGTCCGACGCGGAAATCGCCCGCGTGGCCCCCTGGGAGACCTGAGGCGCGGCGCGCCTTTCAGGACGGATCGCGCCAGCGGTTCACGATGGGATAACGCCGGTCCAGCCAGAAGGCCCCCTTGGTCAGGCGCGGGCCGGGTGCGGATTGAAAGCGCTTGTATTCGCTGATGTAGATCAGGTGCTCGACCTTTTTCGCCACATCGCGTTCAAACCCTGCGGCGACGCAATCGGCGACCGACCCGTCCTGATCCACCAGAATGTCCAGGATTGCATCCAGTTCCGGATAATCGGGCAGGCTGTCGCTGTCCTTTTGATCCTCGCGCAGCTCGGCGCTGGGCGGCTTGGTGATGATATTGTCGGGGATTACGGCACCTGCAGGCCCCATCATCCAGTCACGGTGGTTTTCATTGCGCCAGCGGCAGGTCTCGAACACGCGGGTCTTGTAGAGATCCTTGATCGGGTTGTAGCCGCCCGCCATGTCGCCATAGATCGTGGCATAGCCCACCGCGACCTCTGACTTGTTGCCGGTGGTCAGCAGCATTTCCCCGAATTTGTTGGACATCGCCATCAGCAGCAGGCCGCGCAGGCGGGACTGGATGTTTTCCTCGGTCAGGTCCGCATCGCGCCCTTCGAACAGCGGGGCGAGGGTGTTGGTGATCGCCTGACGCCCTTCCCTGATCGGCACATAGTCGTAGCGGCAGCCAAGCGCCTTTGCCACGGCCTCCGCATCGTCGAGCGAGGATTGCGAGGTATATTCCGAAGGCAGCATCACGCAGCGCACGTTTTCCGCGCCCAGGGCATCCACCGCGATGGTGGCGACGATAGCCGAATCGATGCCGCCCGACAGGCCCAGCAGCACCTGTCTGAACCCGGTCTTTGCCATGTAGTCGCGCAGCCCCTGCACCATGACGCGGTAATCCTGCTCCCAGGCGTCGGGCAGCGAGGCAAACGGCTGTTGCACGACGCGCCAGCCCTCCGGTCCGCGTTCCAGATCGACGTGATGCACCATTTCGTCGAAGGCAGGCATCTGCATTGCCAGCCTGCCGCCGGGATTCAACGCAAAGGAGGCACCGTCGAACACCTGATCGTCCTGTCCGCCCACCATGTTGAGATAGATCAGCGGCAGCCCCGTCTCGACCACGCGGGCGACCATCATGTTCATGCGGGTGTCCAGCTTGCCCCGGTAATAGGGCGACCCGTTCGGCACCAGCAGGAACTCCGCCCCGGTCTCGGCCAGGGTCTCCGACACCTCCGGGTGCCAGGCGTCCTCGCAGATCGGGCTGCCGACACGGGTGTTGCCCACCGCATAGGGGCCGCCCAGCGGACCGGAATCAAAGATGCGGACCTCGTCAAAGACCGTCTCGTTGGGCAGGTTGTGCTTGAGCGTGCGGTTGGCGATCCTGCCGTTCTTGAGGATCAGATAGGCGTTGAACAGCTCTGTCCCCTCCGCCCAGGGCGCGCCGATGGCCAGCGCCGGACCGTCGGCGCAGTCCTTTGCCAATTGGTCGATATGGGTCATCACATCCAGCTGAAACGCCCGTTTCATCACCAGATCCTGGGCGTTGTAGCCGGTGATGAACATTTCCGGCAGTGCCACAAGGTCGGCATTCGCCGCCTTGCCCTCTGCCCAGGTCCTTGCCGCCAGCGTGGCATTGCCCGCAAGATCGCCCACGGTGGGGTTCAATTGGCCAAGGGTGATGCGGAAACGGTCTGCCATGGAAACGCCTTTGCGGTTTGGTCTGCCCCGGATGTAACAGATCAGTCAGGGGGGAAAAGCCCAAAGGATGCCGGAATGCCGCCCCGCGCAGGGGGCAGGTGGAAAGAAAAACCGCGCCGCCCCGCGCCCGGTGATCCCGATTGCGGCGGTTTGGCGCGAGGTGAGCGGATGTGGCGCAAAAGACGATTGCCCCTCTATGCCCCATTGCTTAGGCTTACCGGCGACCCCGCCTGATGCGCGGCGCAAACAATACGGGTATGCCGATGTCCTTTCGTTCGATGATCTTGTGCCTTTCCCTGCTTGCTGTGCCGGCCCTGGCGCAGGAGGGGCAGGTCCTGACCAAGCAATACGACGATGGCGGCGTCTATGAAGGGGCGTTCCGCGGCGGCCTGCAACACGGGCAGGGCACCTACAAGCTGCCCAATGGCTATGAATATTCCGGCAACTGGGAAGATGGCGAGATCAAGGGCGAGGGCGTGGCGCGCTTTCCCAACGGGTCCATCTACGAGGGCAATTTCTCCAAGGGGAAGCCGGAGGGTTTCGGCAAGATCACCTTTGCCGATGGCGGCACCTATGAAGGCGACTGGGTGGCAGGCGCGATCATGGGCCAGGGTGTGGCGCTTTACGCCAACGGGGTGCGCTACGAGGGCGGTTTCCGCAATGCCAAACACCACGGCAAGGGCGTGATGCAAAGCCCCGGCGGCTATGAATACAAGGGCGACTGGATCGAAGGTGTCAAACAGGGCACCGGCACCATCACCTATCCGGACGGCGCGGTCTATGAAGGCGCGATCGAGGCGGGCAAGCGCAATGGCGAGGGCACGCTGACCATGCCTGACGGTCTGGTCTATGTCGGGCTCTGGCAGGACGGCCAGATCGAGGGCACCGGCACGCTGACCCAGCCCAACGGCGATGTCTACGAGGGCAACCTCGTGGCCGGACGCCGCGAGGGGCAGGGCAAGGTGACCTATGCCAATGGCGACACCTATGTCGGCTCCTTCAAGGATGACCGGCGCGACGGGCAGGGGACTTTCACGGGCGCGGATGGCTATGTCTATACCGGGTCCTGGGTGGCCGGACAGATCGAGGGCGAAGGCCAGGTGACCTATCCTGACGGTTCGGTCTATGTCGGTGAATTCCGCGACGACCTGGCCGATGGACAGGGCAAGATCACCTATCCCGACGGTTCCACCTATGAAGGCGCCTGGTCGGCCGGCGTGATCGAGGGCGAGGGCCGCGCGACCTATCCCAACGGGGTTGTCTACGAGGGCGGCTTTTCCAATGCCCGCAACGAGGGGCAGGGCGTGATGACCTATGCCGACGGCTATCGTTACGAGGGCATGTGGAAAGACGGCCAGCGTCACGGCATGGGCACCGCGACCTATCCTGACGGGACGGTCTATGCGGGCAACTTCGAGGATGGCAAGCGCCACGGACGCGGCAAGATCACCATGGCGAACGGCTTTGTCTATGACGGTGAATGGACCCGGGGCGAGATCGAGGGCCAGGGCGTTGCCACCTATGCCAATGGCGACGTCTACGAAGGCACCTTCAAGGCGGGCAAGCGTCAGGGCACCGGCACCATGCGCTATGCCTCGGGCGAAGAGGCCAGCGGCGACTGGGACAATGGCGCGCTGACGGATCCTGCGTCCGGCGATGGTGCCGCGGCAGCGGAGACCACCCCGCCCAGTGACGAAACCCCGCCCAGCGATCAGTAATTTCACCCGGCGGGTGCGCTGACCGCCGCTTTTGTCAAAAGGTGCCGCATGCTGGACAGTCTTGGCATTCAACTTCCGATCTTTCAGGCCCCGATGGCCGGGGTCTCGACCCCTCGTATGGCGGCGGCGGTGTCAAACGCGGGCGGGCTGGGCGCGATTGGCGTGGGGGCGACCGATGTTGCCGGTGCCGCGCAAATGATCGCGGAGACCCGCGCCGCGACGGATCACCCTTTCAACGTCAATGTCTTCACCCATGAGACGCCACAGGCGGACCCGCAGACGGAGCGCGCCTGGCTCGACCTTCTGCGCCCGCTCTTTGCCGGATTTGGCGCAGAGCCGCCCGCAGAACTGCATACGATCTATCAGAGTTTCAACGACAACCCCGACATGCTCGCCCTGCTGGTCGAGACCCGTCCGGCGGTTGTCAGCTTTCACTTCGGCCTTCCCACACCACAGGCTGTCACGGCGCTGCGCGATGCGGGCATCACGCTTCTGGCGACGGCGACAAACCTGGAAGAGGCGCACCGCATCAGGGCTGCGGGCATGCACGGCATCGTCGCCCAGGGGATCGAAGCGGGCGGTCACCGCGGCGTGTTTGACTGCGCGGCCCCCGACCCGCAGCTTGGCACCTTCGCGCTGACCCGGCTGCTGACCGCTGAAATCGACCTGCCGGTGATTGCGGCGGGGGGGATCATGGATGGCGGGGGCATCGCCGCCGCGCTGAATCTGGGGGCTGTCGCGGCACAGCTTGGCACCGCCTTCATCGACTGTGCCGAATCTGCCGCTGATGACGCCTACCGCGCGGCGCTGCATGGGCCGGGGGGCTATCACACGCGCCTGACCCCGGTCATTTCCGGTCGTCCGGCCCGCGCGCTCGAAAACCGGTTCACGGCCAGCGACAGCGTCGCACAGCGCGGCACGCCGCCTGCCTATCCGATCGCCTATGACGCAGGCAAGGCGCTGCATGCCGCCGCAAAAGCCGCCGGTGAACATGGCTTTGGTGCACAATGGGCCGGGCAGGGCGCCCCGCTGGCCCGGACCCTGCCCGCAGCGGAACTGGTGGCGGTCCTCGCCCGGGAGCTTCAGGCGCGGCGCTGAGAACCCGGCACGGGGCAACCCCGCGCCGGGCGCATCATCTCACAGCATCAGTTGATAGCTGTGCGGCAGATAGGCAAACCCGTCCTCCCGCGTCTCCACATAGCCGAAGGCGGGGAAGGGCATGTGATAGCCGACAAAGGGGATACCATCGGTCGCCAGCATGTCCAGCAGGCGACGGCGGGTCGCGGCGGCGGCTGCCTTGTCCTGATCGAATTTTACCTCCCAGTCCGGATGGGCCAGCGACCAGACATAATGGTTCGCGAAATCCGCCCCGAGAACCAGTTGCCTGCCGTCGGATTCGATCATGTAGGCCATGTGGCCCGGCGTATGGCCAAAGGCCGCCATCGCCGTGATGCCAGAGGCAACCGACCCGCCGTCATCCAGGAACGTCATCTGCTCTGCCAGCGGCTTGACCTTGGTATTGAATCCTTCGTTGTCCATCGCGGACCAGGCATCGAACTCCACCTGGCCGGTGACATAGCGCGCATTGGGAAAGGTCGGCGCATCGCCCGTCATCAGCCCGCCGATGTGATCGCCGTGCATATGGGTCAGCACCACAATGTCCACCTGATCGGCGGCATATCCCGCCGCCTGCAGCGCCGCCAGCGTGCCTTCGGCGCTCAGCCCGGTATCGAAAAGGACCAGTTCCGACCCGGTGTTGACCACCGTGGGCGTGAAGAAGAACTGCGCAACCTCCGTCGGGATATGCGCGGCCCGGGACACGCTTTCGAAAGTCTCGTGATCCACGTTCAGGCCAAAGATGTCATGCGGCGCTTCGACCGGGCGGGTGCCCGCGAGGATCGTCGTGACATCGTATCCGCCAAGCGAGACACGCCGGAACGGCGCGCTGCCCGCACCCATGATCGGCGCTTCGGCGCGGGCAGAGGTCGCCATCGCGGCCAATGGCAGTGCAGCGGCACCGGCAAGGGCGCTGCGGCGGGACATCTTGAGGCTGTTTCGCATGGCGTGGTCCTTTGGTTTATTACTGGTTGTCGGAATGGTAGCCTCTCTTTGCTGCCCGCCAATACAATTCCGGGCGGGCTCCCATCATATTTTCGTCAGGAGCAGGTGCGATGACAGACGTCCCCACTTTCCTCGCCGGGGTCACCCCCGAGAGGCGGCACCGCGAGGCGGTTGAACTCGACGCCTTCTTTCAACGGGTCACAGGCTGGAAGCCGGTGCTCTGGCGCGGCGGGATGCTGGGGTACGGGACGTATGATTACACCTATGCATCGGGCCGCAGCGGCAACTTTCTCGCGACGGGTTTCGCACCCCGCAAGGCCAGGCTGTCAATATACGTGATGCCAGGATATTCCGATTTCGGCCCGATCCTGACCCGGCTCGGCAAACATGCAAAGGGCAAGTCCTGCCTTTACCTCAACAAGCTGGCGGAGGCGGACATGGAGGTGCTGGAGGAACTGATCCGCGCCGGACTGGCCGACCTCGCGAAGCGCTGGCCGGTGCATCCGACCTAGACAAACATTCGGCTCTGTGACACTTGACCGGGGTCCAAGGAGAACAGCATGTCCGCCGATACCGTCACCCGTTTCGCCCCTTCCCCCACCGGTTACATCCACGTGGGCAACCTGCGCACGGCGCTGATGAACTACCTGATCGCGCGCAAGGCGGGCGGCACCTTCATCCTGCGCATCGACGACACCGACCCGGAGCGGTCGAAGGAAGAATATGTCGACGGCATCAAGCAGGACCTGACCTGGCTGGGGCTGGAATGGGACCGGGTGGAGCGCCAGTCGGAACGGCTGGACCGCTATCACGCCGCCGCCGACGAACTGCGCGCCAAGGGCCGGTTCTATGAGGCTTTCGAGACCCCGACCGAGCTGGACCTCAAGCGCAAGAAACAGCTGAACATGGGCAAGCCACCGGTCTATGACCGCGCGGCGCTGTCCCTGACCGATGCACAAAAGGACGCGCTGCGGGCCGAGCGCGGCAGCGGTGTCTGGCGTTTCAAGCTGGACCAGAGCCGGATCGAATGGGCCGACGGCATCCTTGGCGATATTTCCATCGACGCGGCCAGCGTCAGCGACCCGGTGCTGATCCGGGGCGACGGGCAGATCCTCTACACCCTGGCCTCTGTCGTCGATGACACCGAGATGGGCGTGACCCATGTGGTGCGCGGGTCTGACCATGTGACCAACACCGCGACCCAGATCCAGATCATGCAGGCGCTGGGCTTTGATCACCCCGCCTTTGCCCACCATTCGCTGCTGACCGGCCCACAGGGCGAGGCGCTGTCCAAACGCCTCGGCACCCTGGCGCTGCGCGATCTGCGCGAACAGGGTGTCGAACCCTTTGCCCTGCTCAGCCTGATGGCGCGGCTGGGCTCATCCGACCCGGTGGAACTGCGCACCGACATGGCCGCGCTGATCGAGGGCTTCGACATCGAACGCTTCGGCTCTGCCCCGACGAAATTCGACGTGCAGGACCTGTTCCCGCTGACCGGCCGCTACCTGCAGACCCGCACCGCCGAGGATGTTGCGGAGACGATTGCCGGTCTGGGCGTGCCGCAGGCGCAGGCGGCGCAGTTCTGGGCGGTCACCCGGGAAAACATCGAAACGCTGCATGACCTCAAACCCTGGTGGGAAATGTTCCGCGACGGTGCCGACCCGGTGATCGAGGACGGTGACGAAGCCTTTGTCGCCGAAGCCATGGCGCTCTTGCCCGAGATGCCCTTTGACGAGACCACCTGGTCCAGCTGGACCGGCGCCGTCAAGGAAGCGACAGGCCGCAAGGGCCGCGGGCTGTTCCGGCCCCTGCGGCTGGCGCTGACAGGGCAGGAACACGGGCCGGAAATGGCTGCCGTAATGCCCCTGCTGCGGGTCGTGAAAGCGCGCGGGTGATCCGCGCCCGACAGGACCGGCGCAGGCGCGCGCCGCACGCCGGGGCCTGTCATGCCTGAAGGGGCGCAGGCCAAGTTCCTGACCGGCAACCTGTTTGTGCATGTTGCGGTCATGTCCTTGACCTCCTCCATCGGTCTGATGGCCGTCTTCCTGGTCGACTTTGTCGATATGATCTTCATCTCGATGCTGGGGCGGTCGGAACTGGCGGCGGCGGTGGGCTATGCCGGCGCGATCCTGTTCTTTACCGCCTCTTTCGGCATCGGCATGGGCATCGCCGCGGGCGCGCTGGTGGCCCGGGCGCTGGGCGCGAATGATCCCGTGCTGGCGCGCGAACGCTCGACCCATGCGCTGCTCTATGGGCTGATGTTCGGCATTGTCTTTTCCATCGTGGTCTGGTCGGCGCTGCCCTGGCTGGTCAACATGCTGGGCGCGCGCGGAGAGACCGCCGGACAGGCCATACATTTCCTGCAGATCGTCGTGCCCTCGGTGCCCTTCCTGATGGTCGGCATGATGGGGTCCGCCATCCTGCGCGCCCATGGCGATGCGCGACGGGCGATGATGGCCACGATTGTCGGCGGTATCGTCAACGCGGTGCTGGATCCGATCCTGATCTTCGGGCTGGAACTTGAACTGACCGGGGCCGCCATCGCCTCCTTTGTTGCGCGGGTGGCGATTTCAGGCATGGCGATCTGGCCCCTGATCAAGGTCTATGACGCCCTGGTGCGGCCCCATTTCAAGGGCATGCTGCGCGATCTTTCCCCGGTGATCGCCATCGCCTTTCCGACCATCCTCGCGCAGGTCGCAACCCCGGTGGGGCAGGCCTATATCACCCGTGTCATGGCCGAATACGGCGAGGATGCGGTGGCAGGCATGGCTGTGGTGGCGCGGCTGATGCCGGTTGCCTTTGCCGTGGTCTTTGCCCTTTCGGGGGCGGTGGGGCCGATCATCGGCCAGAACTATGGCGCGGGCAACATGGCGCGGGTCCGGCGCGGCTTCACCGCGGCGGTCATCTTTGTCGCATTGGTGATCCTGAGCGTGTCTGCGGTGCTGTTTGCGCTGCGCGCGCCGATTGCCGATCTCTTCAACGCGACCGGCGTCGCCCGCGACCTGATCTATCTGTTCTGCGGCCCGCTCTCGCTCGCCTTCTTCTTTCCCGGCGTACTGTTCGTGGCAAATGCCGTGTTCAACAACCTCGGCCAGCCGTTCCTCTCCACGGTGACCAACTGGGGCCGCAACGCGGTGGCCCTGATCCCGCTGGTCTGGATCTGCGCGGCCATCGGGGACGCCCCCGGTGTGCTGGTGGGCCAGTCGCTGGCCGGTGTCGTCTTTGGCGTGGTGGCCTGGGTCATGGCGCTGCGCTGCATCGCGCGTGGCGGCAAGCCAGAGAGGCGCGGCAATGAGATTTTCGGGCGGGAGGGCCGCCTGATGACCCTATTCCACGCGCGCCGATAACCGCGCGAGGTGATCGTCCACCAGCGCTGTTTCCGCTGCCGACAACACCTTGTGCCGGGGATAACGCGGTGCGGCACGGTCGTTCAGCACCGGCGTGTCCCAGCCATCGGTGGTGTCAAAGAACGCGGCAACCCCCGCCTCGCCGAATTCATGCAGGAAACCCTGCACCACCACGTCGAGATAGCTCAGCAGGATGGCATGGTCGCCCGGCACCCCGGTGTCGGCGGGCGGCACCGCATAATGGGCGATGTCCGGCGCGGGGCTGATCGGATGGATCACCGCACCGCCCGATGACAGCCGCGCGTAACCTGCTTCGCGGGCATCCAGCGCGGCCCAGTCGGCCCCCGGCACGGCCGCAATCAACCCGTCGATGGTGGTGCCGGGGTCCTCGACCACGCTGAGAAACACAAGATCACGCACCGCGGTGCGCACCCAGGCCCGCCGCCAGCCGCGCAACCGGGCGGGATGGGCGTCGGGGTAATTGTGGGTCTGGCGGTTCACAAGGCTGCCATAGCCGAAAAAATAGGGGGTCATGCTGTCCGGGGTCCGTCAATTGTGCGGGCAACAGATCATTGATGTCAGGGGCGTACAACCCCGCTTGACGCCCCATGTGCCCCCGGCATACCAAAGGACATCCGCCACGGGAGAATCGGACCAACCGATGCCGAAGGAGCAACCGCCCCGGAAACTCTCAGGCTCAGGGACCGTGCCGGATATCGACACTCTGGAGAGTGGTGCGACACGCACCCGCCGAAGGGATAACGATCTCAGGCGAAAGGACAGAGGGGGCATCTTGGACCGCGATCTGCGGGGGAAAGATGCCGGATTGATCCCTGGGGACAGCGGCAGGAATATGGGACGCTGCGCCGATGGATGATCTGAAACATACTGCCCTTTTTGACCTGCATGTGGAACTGGGTGCCCGAATGGTGCCCTTTGCGGGCTATGCCATGCCGGTGCAATACCCTTTGGGCGTGATGAAGGAACACCAGCATACCCGCGACGCGGCAGGTCTTTTCGATGTCAGCCACATGGGGCAGGTGATCCTCTCGGGGCCGTCCTGGGACGTGGTCGCCCGCGCCTTTGAGACTCTGGTGCCGATGGATGTGCTGGGCCTGGAGGACGGGCGCCAGCGCTACGGGTTTTTCACCAATGACGCTGGCGGGATCGAGGATGACCTGATGTTCGCCCGGCGCGGCGAGGATCTGTTCGTGGTGGTCAACGCGGCCTGCAAAGAGGCCGACATCGCCCGGATGAAAGCGGCCCTTGAACCCGAAGTGACCGTGACCCCGCTGACCGACCGCGCGCTGATCGCGCTTCAGGGGCCGGCGTCGGCAGCGGTGATCGCCGCGCTGGACAGCCGCGCCGATGATATGGGGTTCATGGATCTGCGCGATCTGGAACTCGATGGCGTGCCGGTCTGGGCCTCGCGCTCCGGCTACACGGGCGAGGATGGGTTCGAGGTTTCCGTGCCTGAAGCCCGGGCAGAGGGCCTGACCCGCACCCTGCTGGCGCAGGACGGGGTCGAGGCCATCGGCCTCGGCGCGCGGGATTCGCTGCGGCTGGAGGCGGGACTGTGCCTTTACGGACATGACATCGACACCGGCACCACCCCGGTTGAGGGCGCGCTGACCTGGGCGATCCAGAAGGTGCGCCGCGCCGGGGGTGATCGCGCGGGGGGTTTTCCGGGTGCGGCCATCGTGCTGGACCAGATCACCGAAGGGGCCGCGCGCAAGAGGGTCGGCCTGCTGCCCGAAGGCCGCGCGCCGATGCGCGAAGGCACCGAGGTTTTCGACGCCGCCGAGGGTGGCACCCGCGTCGGGCAGGTGACATCGGGCGGCTTTGGGCCCACCGTGGGGACACCCGTGGCGATGGGCTATGTAGAGGCGGGGTCTGCCGGGATCGGCACATCCCTCTGGGGAGAGGTCAGAGGCAAGAGACTGCCCCTCACCGTGGCGAAGCTGCCCTTCGTGGCGGCGAATTTCAAACGATGAAGTCAACAGGGAAGAAGACATGAAATTTACCGAAGAACATGAATGGCTGCGCGAGGAAGACGGCGAAATGGTGGTCGGCATCACCATCCATGCGGCCGAACAACTGGGCGATGTGGTCTTTGTCGAACTGCCGGAGGAAGGCACCATCGTCAGCAAGGACGACGAGGTTGTGGTGATCGAAAGCGTCAAGGCGGCCTCCGACATCCTGGCGCCAGTGGATGGCGAGATCACCGAAGTGAACAGTGCCCTGGCAGAGAATCCCAGCCTGGTGAACGAGGATCCGCAGGGCGATGCCTGGTTCTTCAAGATGAAGATCAGCGACCCGTCGCAGCTGGACGAATTCATGGACGAAGCCGGATACCAGAAATTCATCGGCTGATCCGGCCGCACCCGCCGGAGCCTCCGGCGGGGATATATGAAAGCCAAAAAGAATGAGGGTGTCGCGATGAGCTTCAAGCCGACCGATTATCTGCCGTATGATTTTGCCAACCGCCGCCACATCGGCCCGTCACCGGCTGAAATGTCGGACATGCTGAAGGTCGTGGGGGCGAAATCGCTTGGCGACCTGATGGATGACACCCTGCCAAAGGGCATCCGCATGAAAGGGTCGCTGGACTTTGGCAGGGCAAAGTCGGAACGCGAGGTGCTGGAGCACATGCGCGTGGTGGCGGGCAAGAACAAGGTCCTGACCAGCCTGATCGGCCAGGGCTATCACGGCACCGTCACGCCGCCCGCGATCCAGCGCAACATCCTGGAAAACCCGGCCTGGTACACCGCCTATACGCCCTATCAGCCGGAAATCAGCCAGGGACGGCTTGAGGCGCTGCTGAACTTCCAGACCATGATCAGCGATCTGACCGGTCTGGAGGTTGCCAATGCCTCCCTGCTGGACGAGGCGACCGCCTGCGCCGAGGCGATGACCATGGCGCAGCGGGTGTCCAAATCGAAGGCGGTGAAGTTCTTTGTCGACCGCGATTGCCATCCCCAGAACATCGCGGTGATGAAGACCCGCGCCGCCCCCCTGGGGATCGAGGTCGTGGTCGGCGACCCGGCCAGGATGGAGGCATCGGAGGTGTTCGGCGCGATCTTCCAGTATCCGGGCACCTATGGCCATGTGCGCGACTTCACCGACAGCATCGCGGCCCTGCATGAACACAAGGGCATCGGTATCATCTCGGCCGATCCTTTGTCGCTGACCCTGCTCAAGGAGCCGGGCGCGATGGGGGCCGATATCGCCGTGGGCTCCACCCAGCGGTTCGGGGTGCCCGAAGGCTACGGCGGCCCGCATGCGGCCTATATGTCCTGCAAGGACGCCTACAAACGCGCGATGCCGGGGCGGATCGTGGGCGTGTCCATCGACGCCCACGGCAACCGCGCCTACCGCCTGTCCCTGCAGACCCGCGAACAGCATATCCGCCGTGAGAAGGCGACCAGCAACGTCTGTACCGCCCAGGCCCTGCTGGCGGTCATGGCGTCGATGTACGCGGTGTTCCACGGCCCCGAGGGGCTGAAGGCCATCGCGCAGCGCATCCACCGCAAGACGGTACGTCTGGCCCGTGGGCTGGAAGAGGCAGGCTTCAAGGTGGACCCGCAGGCCTTCTTCGACACGATCACTGTCGATGTGGGGCCGCTGCAGGCCGCCGTGATGAAATCGGCGGTGGACGAAGGGGTCAACCTGCGCAAGGTGGGCGAATTCCGCGTCGGCATTTCACTGGACGAGCGCACACAGCCAAAGATCATCGAAGCGGTCTGGCGTGCCTTTGGCATCGTCAAGGAGGACAACGATTTCGCCCCCGAGTACCGCGTGCCGGAAGAGATGCTGCGCAGCTCCGATTACCTGACCCACCCGATTTTCCACATGAACCGGGCAGAGACCGAGATGATGCGCTACATGCGGCGTCTGGCGGATCGTGATCTGGCACTGGACCGCGCGATGATCCCGCTGGGGTCCTGCACGATGAAGCTGAATTCGGCGGCGGAGATGATGCCGGTCAGCTGGCGGGAATTCTCGCTGATCCACCCCTATGCCCCCGCCGACCAGGCGCTGGGCTACAAGGAGATGATCGACGATCTGTCCGCCAAACTCTGCGATATTACCGGCTATGACGCGATCTCGATGCAGCCCAATTCGGGTGCGCAGGGGGAATATGCGGGGCTGCTGACCATTGCGGCCTATCACCGGGCCGAAGGCCAGGGCCACCGCAACATCTGCCTGATCCCGGTCAGCGCCCATGGCACCAACCCGGCCTCCGCACAGATGGTGGGCTGGAAGGTGGTCGTGGTGAAATCGGCGGCCAATGGTGACATTGATCTGGACGATTTCCGCGCCAAGGCGGAAGCGGCGGGCGACAACCTTGCCGCCTGCATGATCACCTATCCCTCGACCCACGGCGTGTTCGAGGAAACCGTGACCGAGGTGACAAAGATCACCCACGCATACGGCGGCCAGGTCTATATCGACGGGGCCAACATGAACGCCATGGTGGGGCTGTCGCGGCCCGGCGATCTGGGTGGCGATGTGAGCCACCTGAACCTGCACAAAACCTTCTGCATCCCGCATGGCGGCGGTGGCCCCGGCATGGGGCCCATCGGTGTCAAAGCGCATCTGACGCCGCATCTGCCGGGCGATCCTAACGCGGGCGGCGCGGCGGTATCGGCCGCACCCTATGGCTCGCCCTCGCTGCTGCCGATTTCATGGTCCTATTGCCTGATGATGGGCGGCGAGGGGCTGACACAGGCCACCCGCGTCGCGATCCTGAACGCCAACTATATCGCCAAGCGGCTGGAAGGGGCGTTTGACGTGCTTTACAAGGGGCCGACCGGCCGGGTGGCGCATGAATGCATCATCGACGTCCGCCCCTATGACGAAAGCGCGGGCGTCACGGTGGACGACATCGCCAAGCGTCTGATCGACTGCGGATTCCACGCGCCGACCATGTCCTGGCCGGTGGCGGGAACGCTGATGATCGAACCGACCGAATCCGAGACCAAGGCGGAGCTTGACCGGTTCTGCGATGCGATGCTGGCGATCCGCGACGAGATTGCCGCGATCGAGGCGGGCGAGATGCCGCGCGAGAACAACCCGCTGAAGAACGCGCCGCATACGGTGGAGGATCTGGTGGTCGAATGGGGCGACCGGCCCTACACCCGCGAACAGGGGTGTTTCCCGCCGGGGGCCTTCCGGGTGGACAAATACTGGCCGCCGGTGAACCGGGTGGACAACGTCCACGGTGACCGGAACCTGATCTGCACCTGCCCGCCGCTGGAAGACTACGCCGAGGCGGCGGAATAGAGCCAGATCGGTAAACGGCCACCGGAACACCTGGCCGTTTGCCGTTTGCTAAAGCGCCCGACCTTTACCCTGAAGCATCCAGCGACATGATTGCCCCGAGAGCGCCGCAGGCGCGGCAGGGTATTCATGTCTCGGGTTTAAGGTCGGGCGCTCTGACGTCAGCCCAGAAGCAGAACGGCGCCCAGGGGAATAACCACGTCACAGCTGCCGATGGCAGGTTGCGCTGTTTTTGCGCGGTCGGGATACCACAGACGGCAAGAGCCGGCCGGCGGGTAATAGCCCTTTGGCACGACGAGGTTGCTGCTGCTGAACGGGTCGTTGCGCACGACCATCCTGGTCTGCTTGGCGTTGGCTTCAGTCAGGGGCAAGCTGATGGCAGTCAGCGCGGCGAGAGCGATGCAGGATTTACTAAATGATTTTAACATCTCAAGTCTCCTTCGAAAGGGCCAGGGACGTAAATGACCGATGGCCAAGGACCCAACGCGCGGCGTAACGAAAAAGTTCCGGTTCGTGACCGACCTTGCTATTGATCTGCGTCGTTCAGGAATTTGAAGACCCTGGCGAGGCGGTTCCAGGTTGCCTTGTCCGGCGCGGCCAGTATGTGCCCGCGGCGCAGGGTGGCGTCATAATCGCCGCCCGACAGCATCTGCACATAGCCGCCCGCCTGCTGGCAGATCAACACGCCTGCGGCATGATCCCAGGGATTCAGGCTTTGGGTGAGCAGAAAGTCGAAGTGACCCTGCGCCAGCATCCGGTATTCATGCGCCGAACAGCGCAGGCAGTTGACCCAGTTGAAATTGCAAAGGGTCGCCGCCAGCTTCTCCCGCCACGCGTGATCGAACAGATAGAGCGGGATATAGCCTGAAAGCCCCGCCAGTTCGCCGCCCCTGCTGACCCGCAGATCATGCGTGACGCCGGAGGGATGCTGCATCTGTGCAGGGGATTGATCGTCCGCGATGGCCCAATCGTCCATCACCGGATCATAGATCAGCCCGAAGGCCGGTTTGCCGTATCGGGTGACCGCAAGGATGACGCCGAAGACCGACATGCCCCGCGCGAAATTCCAGGTGCCGTCCACCGGGTCGATGATGAAGCACAGCGGCGCATCGGCGATCTTGTCCAGCAGGGTGGGATCGGCGGAGACCGCTTCCTCGCCGATCACCAGCGCGCCGGGAAAGGCCATGTTGAGGGCGCGGGTGATCATCGCCTCTGCCGCCGTGTCCGCGATGGTCACCAGGTCGTCCGGCCGCGATTTCGTGGCGATGTCGGCGGCATTCAACGCGCGGAAACGCGGCATGATCTCGGCTTTTGCGGCGCGGCGCAGGATGTTGATCACATTGTTGCGCTGGGCAGGGCTCAGGGCGGGGGCGCGTTTGGCGGGCAGATTGTCAGGCATTGTCGCTCCTTTGTATTCTGGCGCTGACTTGCCCGATCCGCCGGGGGATGTGCAAGCCGGGTGGTGGTGCTTGCGTCATTCTCGCGCACGCAGGACCTGCGCTGGCCGGGCGTTGAGTGCGCGCAGGGCAAAGCCCAGCCCGGCCAGGACAGAGGCCAGCGCCCCGCCTGTCACGATCAGCAGGGCAGAGGGCCAGATCACGCTGAAGCTGGTTTCCATCACGAAGTGGCTGACGGCCCAGCCGCCCAGGATCCCCGCCAGCAGCGCGACGCTGCCCGCGAAAAGCCCCAGCAGGGCCGCGCGCAGCACAAAGCTGGCGGCGATGGCGCGCCGCGAGGCCCCCAGCGTCTTGAGCAGTGCGGATTCGTAGCGCCGCGCCTCCGCCCCCGCGGCCGCCGCGCCGATCAGCACAACGAACCCCGTCAGCAGCGTGGCCAGCGCACCATAAGAGGTCGCTGCGGCAAGGCTTGCCAGCACGGCGGACACCCGGTCGATGGCGTCGCGCACCCGGATCGCGGTGATATTGGGGTATTGCGTGGCCAGATCGCGCAGAATGGCGGCTTCGGCCTCTTCCTCTGCATAGACGGTCGAGATGAAAGTATGCGGCGCACCGGCCAGCGCCGCGGGGTTCATCGTCAGGACAAAGCCGATCCCGGCGGTGGAGAAATCCACCTCCTGAAAGGCGGCAATGGTGCCGGTGATGTCGCGGCCCAGAACGTTGATGGTCAGCGTGTCACCCAGCTTCAGCCCCATCTCCTCGGCCTCTTCGGCGGCAAAGCTGATCAGCGGCGGGCCGTCGTAATCCTCCGCCCACCATTCACCGGCGGTGATCCTGGCATCGGCACCGGGCTTTGCGGCATAGGTCACGCCCCGGTCACCGCGCACCACCCAGTGATCGCCCGCAACCTCCCGCGCCGGCTTGCCGTTGATCCGGGTCACGACACCGCGCAGCATCGGCGCGCTGTCGATGCGGCTGACGGCGGGGTCATCCTCCAGCCGCTTGGTATAGCCGGGCATCTGGTCCTTCTGGATATCGACAAAGAAATAGGAGGGCGCCACATCCGGCAGGTTGCCCGCGATGGCCTGCCGCAGGTTGCCGTCGATCTGCCCCACGGCGGCCAGCACCGACAGGCCCAGACCCAGCGAGAGCACCACGGCACCGGCTCCTTCGCCCGGTCCCGCAAGAGCCGCCAGCGCCCAGCGCAGCCGGGGGCGGCCCCGCGCCAGCCGCGCGCCGCCCCGCGCCACCACGCGCAGCAGCATCGCCGCCAGCACAAGGATCAGCAGCGCCCCGGCAATGCCGCCCAGAGTCCAGAGCGTCAGCCGCCAGGATCCGTTGAACCAGCCCGCCAGCCCCACCAGCGCCGCCGCGAGCGCCGCGATGGCCACCAGGTACTTCGCGGCCGGCAGCCGCCGCGCCCCGGCCCAGGCATCGCGGAACAGGGTCGCGGCGCGCACATCCTCGCTGCGGGCCAGCGGCCAGAGGGTAAAGGCCAGCGCCGTCAACAACCCATAAAGCGCCGCCTCGATCAGCGGCGCAGGATAGAGCGCGAAACTGGCCGGCAGGGGCAGCCTGGCGGCAATGACCGGCGACAGCAGCAGCGGCACCAGCCCGCCCAGCACCACGCCAATGGCAACGCCCAGCAGCGACAGCACACCGATCTGGATGAAATAGGTCTGGAAGATCGTCGCCCGCTCCGCCCCCAGGGCGCGCAGGGTGGCGATCACCCCGGTCTTGCCCTGAAGATAGGACCGCACGGCGGCAGAGACGCCAACGCCCCCGACAGCCAGCCCCGACAGGCCCACCAGCACCAGAAAGGCGCTCAGCCTTTCAACGAAACGCGCCACACCGGGCGCCCCGTTGCGCGCATCGGTCCAGCGCATCCCGGCATTCTCGAACTGTGCCTCGGCCTCACCCTCCAATGCGGCAAGGTCGGTGCCCTGCGGCAGGTCCAGCCGGTACTTGCTGTTGTAAAGCGTGCCCGGCGCCAACAGGCCCGACCCCTCCAGCGCGTCGCGGTGCAACAGGGTGCGTGGCCCCAGGGCAAATCCACTGGCGGCGCTGTCAGGTTCACGCAGGATCAGCGCGGACAGACGATAGTCACGGGTGCCCAGCCGGAAGGTATCGCCCGGCGTCAGGCCAAGCCGGTCTGACAGTGCGCGTTCCATCACCGCGCCGGGCAGCCCCTCCACCTCGGACAAGGCCTGATCCAGCGGCATCGCGGGATCGAGAACCATCTCTCCGACAAGCGGGTAAAGGTCATCCACCCCCTTGATCTGGGTCAGGGCGCGGTCATCGCCGACCACGGCCATGGAGCGGAATTCGACGATTTCAGAGACCGCAGTGGCACGCGCCGCCATCCACGCCCGTTCCTCCGGGCTGGCAAAACGATAGGTGAAATCAAGCTCCGCCGCACCGCCCAGCAGGGCCGCCCCCTCCCGCGCCAGGCCCGCCTCGATCGCGGCGCGGACGGAGCCGACAGCGGCGATGGCCGCCACCCCCAGCGCAAGGCAGGCCAGGAACAGGCGGAACCCGCGCAGCCCGCCGCGCATTTCGCGGCGTGCGAACCGGGCGGCGAGGGCAAGGCTCATGCGATCTGCCCGTCGGCCAGGGCGATGGGCCGGTCGCAGCGTTCGGCCAGCGCCGGATCATGGGTGACCAGCACCAGCGTGGCCCCATATTGGTCGCGCAGGGAAAACAGCAGGTCCATGATGGCCGCGCCATTGGCGCTGTCCAGATTGCCGGTCGGCTCATCCGCCAGCAGGATCGCCGGGCGCGGCGCACAGGCCCGTGCCAGCGCCACCCGTTGCTGTTCACCACCCGACATCTGAGCCGGGTAATGGCCGGTGCGATGCCCCAGCCCCACGGTCTCCAGTGCCTCGCGCGCGCGCTCAAAGGCCTCCGGGATCCCGGCCAGCTCCAGCGGTGTCGCGACATTTTCCAGGGCGGTCATGGTGGGGATCAGGTGAAAGGACTGGAACACGATGCCCATGCGCCCCTGCCGGAACCGGGCCAGCGCATCCTCGTTCATCGCGGTCAGATCCTGACCCAGCGCATGTACGGTGCCGCCCGTGGCCTGTTCCAGCCCGCCCATGACCATCAGCAGCGAGGATTTGCCCGACCCCGAAGGCCCGGTCAGCGCGACGCTTTCGCCGCTCTCGACGTTCAGGGAAATTCCGCGCAGGATATCAACGGGTCCGGCATTGCCCTTGAGCGACAAAAGCACATCTTGAAGGTGGAAAACGGTGTCACTCACGCGGGGGCCTTTCAACAGGGTCCCTACGGATATGGAGTTGTTACGATGATGCGCAAGGCGATAAAGCGTTTCGGGATAAACTTGAAACATCCCACATCACTTTTCGCGTTCGACCGCAAGGAGAGGCAGCGAACAAGTGATTCAGGTATATTCCGAAGCGCTCTGGTGGGGATTGTTCTGGTCTGGGGGCAGGCGGTTGCGGCGCAGCAGGTCGTGATCGCGGCGCTGGGTGACAGCCTGACACAGGGCTACGGCCTGCCGGCGGAACAGGGGTTCGTGCCGCAGCTGGAAGCCTGGCTTGCAGCGCGAGGCAGCGATGTGCGGCTGATCAACGCGGGCGTTTCCGGCGACACGACCGCGGGGGGGCTTGCCCGCGTGGGCTGGACCCTGACGCCAGAAGTGGGCGGGATGATCGTGGCGCTGGGCGGCAATGATCTGCTGCGCGGGCTGGCCCCGGCGCAGGCGCGCGCCAATATCGACGGGATCCTGCAGGCGGCGCAGGCGGCCGATGTCGAGGTGCTGCTGATCGGCATGGAAGCGCCCGGCAATTACGGCCCCGACTACAAGAGCGAATTCGACGCCATCTATCCCGAGCTGGCAGAAGAATACGGCACGCAGTTTGTCGACAGTTTCTTTGCCGGATTGACGGAAGGGGATGCGCCAGCCGACCCGTCACAATTGCGCGGCTTCCTTCAGGCCGATGGCATCCACCCCAATGCAGAGGGTGTGACCCGGATTGTCGAGGGCATCGGGCCGGAGGTTCTGGACCTGATCGCCCGGATCAGGGCGGACTGACCCTTGCCGGGGCGGCTGTTCCTCACCACGCCACTTGCTGCGCTGGCGGAAGAATTGGGGGTGCCGCCGGGCGCGCTTGCGGATGAACCGCCCCGCGCCAATATCTCACCCGGCCAGCAGATCGTCACCTTCGACGGCACCGGCCTTGCCCATATGCGTTGGGGGATCATCCCGGTGGGGCGAGTCAACGCCCGTGGCCGCCCGGTGATGGAGACGCTGATCAACGCGCGCTCCGAAACCGTGTTCGACAAAAGCGCCTTTGCCGGGACGGGCAGGGCGGTTGTGCCGGTGAACGGCTGGTATGAATGGACCGGGGAAAAGCGTCGCAAGACCGCCTGGCGGATTGCACCGAAAGACGGCGGATACCTTTATTTCGCAGCCATTACCGACCTCTGGCAGGCGCCGGGTGGCCTGCAGGTGCCGCAGGTGGCAACGCTGACCTGTCCGCCGAACGCCGATGTTGCGCCGGTGCATCACCGCATGGGCGCGCTGCTTGAGCGGGAGATGATCGGCACATGGCTGACGGGTGACGCGCAGGACGTGAAGCCGCTGTTGCAGCCCTGGCCGGAGGGACGTCTGCTGATTGAAAAGGCCAGCGGCGTCGACTGGACCGGGCCCTGACCGAAGCGACCTGAGAAAGTCCCCTGACAAAAGAAAACGGGCGCCTGACAGCGCCCGAATTCCCTCATGAAACTGATGCTTGCTCAGGCGAGTGCGATGTTCGCAGCGCTTTCGCGGCCGTCGCGGCCTGCTTCGACATCGAAGGTCACTTTCTGGTTGTCGGCCAGACCTGTCAGGCCTGCCCGCTCAACTGCGGAAATGTGAACAAAGATATCCTTGCCGCCCCCGTCAGGGGCAATAAAGCCGTAGCCTTTGGTCGTGTTGAACCATTTTACGGTACCAGATGCCATGGACCGGTTCTCCTGTCTTAGTTCTGCCCGCGGAATGCGGCAGCGTGGCTCGGACGAAGTCGTGATCGTTCCAGCGCCATAAGGCAGGGAGTTTCGAAAGTCGTTCGTGCAGCAATTTCGATAATGAAAGGAATCAAACGAAAATCAAGCCCATTTACCGGGCATGGCCCAATCGGCGGACGGCTGCGCATGAAATTTCACCGGAATGAAATAATTTGACCACTTGATAAAAAAATAACTCTGGGGCAGAGTTTTTCAAGACCCAGCCAATGCAAGGTGAGCCAGATGACTTCAGATGTCTTTGAACCGGGAATTCAATCGGGGCGGTTGAGCCCGGCGGACTATCACGCGCAATTCTCGGACCTGCATCCGCCGCTGGACCGGCATGAGGCCCTGGTGGCGGCGGATCGGTGCTATTTCTGCCATGACGCGCCCTGCATCACGGCCTGTCCCACGGATATCGACATTCCGCTGTTCATTCGCCAGATCGCGACGGGCACACCCGATGCGGCGGCAAAGACGATCCTGAGCCAGAACATCATGGGCGGCATGTGCGCACGGGTCTGCCCGACGGAAACCCTCTGCGAACAGGCCTGTGTCCGTGAAAAGGCCGAAGGAAAGCCGGTGCTGATCGGCCAGTTGCAGCGATTTGCGACGGATCATTTGCAGGCGCAGGGCGTGCATCCCTTTGTCCGTGCGGCCTCCACCGGAAAGACCGTGGCGGTGGTGGGCGCCGGCCCTGCGGGCCTGTCCTGCGCACATCGGCTGGCGATGCTGGGGCATGACGTGGTGATCCATGATGCGCGGCCCAAGCCGGGCGGCCTGAACGAATACGGCATTGCGGCCTACAAGACACCCGGCGGCTTTGCCCAGGCAGAGGTCGACTGGCTGATGCAGATCGGCGGGATCAGCTTCAGGCACGAAAGCGCCCTGGGCCGTGACCTGACCCTGGAGACCCTGAAAGCGGAATATGACGCCGTTTTCCTCGGCATTGGCCTGGGCGGGGTGAACGCCCTGGGGGCCGAGGGCGAGGACAAGCAAGGGGTCAGCGACGCGGTGGATTTCATCGCCGAGCTGCGGCAGGCCAGTGATCTGGCGGCCCTGCCGATTGGCCGCGACGTGGTGGTGATCGGCGGCGGCATGACGGCGGTGGACGCGGCGGTGCAGGCCAAGCTGCTGGGCGCGCTCAATGTCACGCTGGTCTACCGGCGCGGGCGCGACCGGATGAACGCCTCTGTCTTCGAGCAGGACCTCGCGGCCTCCAAAGGGGTGCGGATCGTGACCCATGCGGTGCCGGTGGCGGTACATGGCAACGGCGCGGTGCGCGAGATCGAGTTCGAATATGTCGATGACGCGATGAAGGGCACCGGGCAGATGCTGAAACTGCCCGCCGACCAGGTGTTCAAGGCCATCGGTCAGACGCTGGAAGGCGAAGGCATGCCCGAGCTTGACGGCCGCAAGATCAGGGTGGACGGCACCGGCCGCACCAGCGTGGCGGGCATCTGGGCCGGAGGCGATTGCGCCAGCGGCGGCGACGACCTGACCGTGACGGCGGTGGCCGAGGGCCGCGATGCGGCGATGGACATTCACATGGCGCTGACCAAATGAGGTTTCGTGAAGAAACCTTGTTTATTAACAATGGGTTAATTCTTGACACGCGCGCCCCGCGATAACCGCCGGGGACATGCGCATCGGGACTGGACGCATCTTTTGAGGATAGTGATATGGCTGATCTGACAACCGACTTCATCGGGATCAAATCCCCGAACCCGTTCTGGCTGGCCTCTGCGCCGCCGACGGACAAGGAATACAACGTGCGCCGCGCCTTTGAGGCCGGATGGGGCGGTGTGGTGTGGAAAACGCTGGGCTCCGAGGGGCCGCCCGTGGTCAATGTGAACGGCCCGCGCTATGGCGCGGTCTATGGGGCGGACCGGCGGTTGCTGGGGCTGAACAACATCGAGCTGATCACCGACCGCGACCTTTTCACCAACCTCGAAGAGATCAAGCGCGTGAAGGCGGATTACCCCGACCGGGCGATCATCGTGTCGATCATGGTGCCCTGCGAGGAGGAAGCCTGGAAGGCGATCCTGCCCCTGGTGGAGGATACCGGCGCGGATGGGATCGAGCTGAACTTCGGCTGCCCCCACGGGATGAGCGAACGCGGCATGGGGGCTGCGGTGGGCCAGGTGCCGGAATACATCGAAATGGTGACCCGCTGGTGCAAGCAGTATTATTCCAGGCCGGTAATCGTGAAGCTGACGCCGAACATCACCGACATCCGCAAGCCCGCCGCGGCGGCCAAGGCGGGGGGGGCCGATGCGGTGAGCCTGATCAACACGATCAATTCGATCACCTCTGTGAACCTCGACACGATGTCGCCGGAACCGTCGATTGACGGCAAGGGATCACATGGCGGCTATTGCGGCCCGGCGGTCAAACCCATTGCCATGTCGATGGTGTCAGAGATCGCGCGCGACCCGGAAACACGGGGCATCCCCATCTCGGGGATCGGCGGGGTCACAACCTGGCGCGACGCGGCAGAGTTCATCACGCTGGGCTGTGGCAATGTGCAGGTCTGCACCGCTGCGATGACCTATGGTTTCAAGATCGTGCAGGAGATGATCAGCGGCCTGTCCGACTGGATGGACAGCAAGGGCCATACCAGCATCAAAGACTTCAAGGGCGCGGCGGTGCCGAATGTCACCGACTGGAACCAGCTGAACCTGAATTACATCGCCAAGGCCAAGATCGACCAGGACCTGTGCATTTCCTGCGGCCGCTGCTTTGCCGCCTGCGAGGATACCAGCCATCAGGCCATCGCCATGTCAGAGAACCGGACCTTCAGTGTGATCGACGCGGAATGCGTCGCCTGCAACCTGTGCGTCAATGTCTGCCCGGTGGAGAATTGCATCACGATGGAGGCGATGGCACCGGGCACCACGGATCCGCGCACCGGCAAGGTGGTACAGCCGGATTATGCCAACTGGACAACGCATCCGAACAACCCGTCGGCAACTGCCGCTGAATAACGGTCGCGGCGGTCAGGGCTCAGGCCTGGCCGGCCCCTTTCAGAAAGGGCGAGGTCGGCAAAGGATCCGGCATGGTTCTGGAAATCTCTGCCAGGGTCGGCATCAGGTTTTCGATCTGCGCGGCCAGGATGGAATTGGGCGTGGCATCCGCCGGGCGACGTGTCAGCGCGGGGCGCTGCGCCGCCTCACCGCCCGCACCGGCACCCGTGCCGGAATGAGAGGTCGAGGACCCCTGCCGGGGTGTATCGGCGGGGCGGTTGGTTGGCGCGATCCTGGCCGCGCTTGATGTCGCGGTGACGCCGCCATCGGTGCCCTGTGCAGCACTTTGCCCGGCCGTGGCCGTGCCATGCACCGCGAATGGATTGGTCAAAAGTAGAACACTCATCTCTGCTCCGATCATGTGAAATTGGGCTTCTCGCCCAGGGAGCAGTTTGCAGCGCAATCGTGAAGGAAGGGTAAAGGCCCCTTTGCACCTGGCCGCGATGCCGCGCCTGCGGCCGGGGGCCACCGGGAAACGGCAGCAGGTTCCGGGCCGTTCAGACCCTGAGCATCGCTTCGAACATGCGGCGCAGATGGGCGGAGGCACGGGCATGCGGGTCTTCCTCGGGGCCCATCAGGATCCTGACCTGGCTTTCGAAATCGGCGTAGTGTTGGGTGGTGGACCAGATCGAAAAGATCAGATGTTGCGGATCGAGCGGCGGCAGCCTGCCCTGGGCGATCCATTCGGCGATCAACGCGCATTTTTCGTCGAACAGCGGTTTGAGATGCCCGGTCAGTTCCGGCGCGATGCGCGGTGCGCCCTGCAGGATCTCATTGGCGAAAAGCCGGCTTTCGCGGGGCAGGTCGCGGGCCATGTTGAGCTTGCGCTGCACGTAGGACAGGATTTCGGCGACAGGCTCACCCTGGGGGCTCATCGCCACCAGCGGGTCAAGCCAGGTGTCCATCAAGCGGCTGAGCAGGGTGACATGGATGTCTTCCTTGCCATCGAAATAATAGAGGATATTGGGCTTGCTCAGCCCGGCCTCTGCCGCAATCTGGTCCAGCGTGGCCCCGCGATAGCCATGGCGCGAAAACACGTCGAGCGCGGCCTCCAGGATCAGCCTGCGGTTGCGCTTCTGGATGCGGCTTGTTTTCTTGGGCGCGCCGTCTGGCAAGGGCGTCTCCGGCAGGGTGCTGAGAAATGAGGCAGTCGCCCCGATGGGTCCCTGCGATGCTAAAAGCAGTTCTTGACAGATGCCAGTGTAATCGCAATCGTGCCTTTACCAAATGGTAAAATTTAATCCGCCAGCCTTTGAGGAGCCAGCAGATGCCTGCACCCGGTGAGAACCTGAAGATCAACCCGGACCGCCTGTGGGACAGCCTGATGGAGATGGCGAAGATCGGGCCGGGGGTTGCGGGCGGCAATAACCGCCAGACCCTGACGGACGAGGATGCCGAGGGCCGCGCGCTGTTCCAGAAATGGTGCGAGGATGCGGGTTGTACCATGGGGCTGGACCAGATGGGCAACATGTTCGCACGCCGCGAGGGGACAGACCCCGAGGCGCTGCCGGTCTATGTGGGCTCGCATCTGGATACCCAGCCGACGGGCGGCAAATATGACGGCGTGCTGGGGGTGCTGGGCGGGCTGGAGATCATCCGCACGCTGAACGATCTGGGGATCAAGACGAAGCACCCTATCGTTGTGACCAATTTCACCAACGAGGAGGGCACGCGCTATGCCCCTGCGATGCTGTCGTCCGGGGTCTTCGCGGGCATTCACACGCAGGACTGGGCCTATGCGCGGGTCGATGCGGCGGGCAAGGCCTTTGGCGATGAGCTGAAGCGGATCGGCTGGCGCGGCGAAGAGGAAGTCGGCGCGCGGAAGATGCATGCGTTCTTCGAGCTGCACATCGAGCAGGGCCCGATCCTGGAGATCGAGGGCAGGGATATCGGCGTGGTGACCCACGGCCAGGGGTTGAGCTGGACCCAGGTGACGGTCACCGGCAAGGACAGCCACACAGGGTCCACCCCCATGCCGATGCGCCGCAATGCGGGGCTGGGCATGGCGCGGATCCTGGAGAAGGTGGACGAGATCGCCTGGTCGCACAAGCCGCATGCGGTGGGGGCGGCGGGCCATATTGATGTCTATCCCAATTCGCGCAATGTGATCCCGGGCAAGGTGGTCTTTACCGTCGATTTCCGGTCCCCCGAGCTGAGCGTGATCGAGGACATGGAGGCGCGGCTGCGGGTCGAGGGCCAGAAGATCGCCGATGACATGGGGTTGGAGGTCGCCTTCGAGAAGGTGGGCGGCTTCGATCCGGTGGCCTTTGACGCGGGCTGCGTGGCGGCGGTACGCGCTGCGGCGGAGCGTCTGGGGTACAGCCATATGGACCTGATTTCAGGGGCGGGGCATGATGCCTGCTGGATCAACCGGGTGGCTCCCACGGCTATGGTGATGTGCCCCTGCGTGGACGGGCTGAGCCACAACGAGGCGGAAGAGATTTCGAAGGACTGGGCGATGGCGGGTGCCGATGTGCTGTTGCATGCAGTGGTGGAGACAGCGGAGGTCGTTGGTTGAGGCGGGTGCCGATTTTTTGGAAAAAATCGGGCCGGAATTTTCCAAAATTCCGGGGTTGCGCATGATTGCAAAGGGGCTTTCACTCGCTCGGAGGATTGACATGATGCTCGACAGCGAAGTGGCAGAGGCGCTGGCCAGTACAGACCAGGTGACACGGCGCACAGCACGGGATTTTGAACGCCGCAGACGCGCCCCGCGCGAAGTGACGGTCAATTTTTCGGGCGGGATCACCCAGCGCTGCTGGTCCGTCAGCCGCGGCGATGGCACCTACCGGGTCGTTTATCTGCCCAGGGCCGGATATTTCTCGCTCTGCGTGGAGAGTGATTTCGGGCCGCTGGACATCGGCGTGCACGGGCCTGCGCTGGGGTGTTTCGGATCGGTCTGAGCCAGGGGGCGCTGCCCCCGCAGCCTTCGGCTGCCCCCCCGGGCATATTTAAGGCCAAAAAGAATGGAAGACGGGAGAGAAGTGATGAGCAAGGTGATCAAGGGCGGCATGGTCTGTACGGCGGACCGGACGTGGAAAGCGGATGTGCTGATCGAGGGCGAGAAGATCGTCCGCATTGGAGAGGACCTGACAGGCGACGAATATATCGATGCCGAAGGTGCCTATGTCATCCCCGGCGGGATCGACCCGCATACCCATCTGGAAATGCCCTTCATGGGCACCACTGCCGCCGAGACCTTCGAGAGCGGCACCTGGGCTGCGGCCTGTGGCGGGACCACGATGATCGTCGATTTCTGCCTGCCGGGCGCGGACGGCAGCATCAAGAACGCGATCAACGAATGGCACCGCAAGTCGGCACCGCAGATCTGTTCGGATGTCGGCTATCACATGGCGATCACCGGCTGGGACGAGAACGTCTTTAACGAGATGAAAGACGCCGTGGAGATGGGGGTGAATTCGTTCAAGCATTTCATGGCCTACAAGGGCGCGCTGATGATCGAGGACGACGAGATGTTCGCGTCGTTCAAACGCTGCGCCGAGCTGGGTGCGCTGCCGATGGTCCACGCAGAGAACGGCGATCTGGTGGCGGAGTTGCAGCAGAAGTATTTCGATCAAGGCATCACCGGGCCGGAGGGCCATGCCTATTCCCGCCCGCCGGAGCTGGAGGGGGAGGCCGCGAACCGCGCGATCACCATCGCCGATACCGCCGGCGTGCCTTTGTACATCGTGCATGTCTCCTGCGAACAGACCCACGAGGCGATCCGCCGGGCGCGGCAAAAGGGGATGCGGGTTTACGGCGAGCCGCTGATCCAGTTTCTGACGCTGGACGAGTCTGAGTATTTCAACAAGGACTGGGACCATGCCGCGCGCCGCGTCATGTCGCCGCCGTTCCGCAGCAAGGACCATCAGGACAGTCTCTGGGCCGGGTTGCAGGCGGGGTCGCTGCAGGTGGTGGCGACGGACCATGCGGCCTTTTCCACCGCCCAGAAGCGTGCGGGCAAGGATGATTTCAGGATCATTCCCAACGGGTCGAACGGGCTGGAGGAACGTCTGAGCGTGCTCTGGACCGAAGGGGTGGAAACCGGGCGGCTGACGCCGAACGAATTTGTCGCGGCAACCTCGACCAATGTGGCCAAGATCCTCAACATCTACCCGCGCAAGGGGGCGATTGTGGAAGGGGCGGATGCGGATATCGTGGTCTGGGACCCGAAGATCACCAAGACGATTTCACCTGCGAACCATCATTCGGTGCTGGACTACAATGTCTTCGAGGGCTTCGAGGTGACGGCAAACAGCCGCTATACGCTGAGCCGGGGCGAGGTGATCTGGGCCTGGGGGCAGAACAGCCAGCCGCAACCGGGCCGGGGCAAGTTCATTCCGCGCCCTGCCTTCCCCAGCGCCAATGTGGCGCTGTCGAAATGGAAGGCGCTGACCAGCCCGAAGATGATCAAGCGCGATCCGTTGAACATTCCGGCGGGGATTTGACGACGTGGGGTCTGCGATGCCTGCTGAACACCATGGTTCTGTCGCCGCGGAGCCTGTTATCTCCGCCCGGAACCTGGACCTGACGTTCCAGACCAATGACGGGCCGGTGCATGCCCTGAAGGGGGTCAGCCTGGACATCGGGAAGGGCGACTTTGTCTCCTTCATCGGCCCCTCTGGCTGTGGCAAGACGACGTTCCTGCGCTGCATGGCCGACCTTGAGCAGCCCACGGGCGGCACGGTCACCGTGAACGGCATGACGCCGGAGGAGGCGCGCAGGTCGCGGGCCTATGGCTATGTGTTCCAGGCGGCGGGGCTTTATCCCTGGCGGACGATTGGCGGCAACATCCGGCTGCCGCTGGAGATCATGGGCATTTCCAAGGCCGAGCAGGACGCGCGCGTGGCGCGGGTGCTGGACCTGGTGGAGTTGAGCGGGTTTGAAAAGAAATTCCCCTGGCAATTGTCGGGCGGGATGCAGCAACGCGCCAGCATTGCGCGGGCGCTGGGATTCGATGCGGATATCCTGCTGATGGACGAACCCTTTGGCGCGCTGGACGAGATCGTGCGCGACCATCTGAACGAACAGCTGCTGAAGCTTTGGGACCGGACCGGCAAGACGATTGCCTTTGTCACCCATTCGATCCCCGAGGCCGTCTATCTGAGCACCAGGATCGTGGTGATGTCGCCGCGTCCGGGGCGGATCACCGATGTGATCGACAGCCCGCTGCCGCGGGAACGGCCGCTGGACATTCGCGAAACGCCGGAGTTTCTGGAAGTGGCGCACCGGGTGCGTGAAGGTCTGCGGGCGGGGCATGGCGATGTGTGACTACGCGATGTGTGACGACGGTCAAGCGGCCCGGTGCGCCGCAACTTGCCACGACGCTCCGGGTCCGCTCCGCCGTTTGTGTGGGGAGGCGAGGTCCCCCTTCATCGTTCACGGCCATCGGCTCACCAGCCTGTACCGCCGCTGCAGAAAACAACCAAATCCTTTCATTGTTCTTAAAATACACAAAAGACACCATCTGCGGCTGGCCGGGGCGCTGGTGTATTTGAGGAACAATGAAGCGGGGGGTATCGCATGAGGCGTACTGTCGTGCCCGTGTTTACCGTTGTCGGATTTCTGCTGGCGTTCTGGTATGCGGCGGCGGTCTGGCTGAATGCGCCCTGGGCCTACAACAAGGCGCAGCGGGCGGGCGAGAGCTTGTCCTTTTCGCAGGTGGTGGCTGATACCTGGTCGCAGAAGAAGCCGAAACTGCCGGCGCCGCATCAGGTGGCGCGGGAAGTCTGGGAGACCACGGCGCAGAAGGCCGTGACCTCGAAACGGTCGCTGATCTATCATGCCGGTGTCACGCTGAGCGCCACCCTGCTTGGGTTTGTGCTGGGCACCGGGCTGGGCATCTTGCTGGCGGTCGGGATTGTCTACAACAGGACGATGGACATGTCCGTCATGCCCTGGGTGATCGCAAGCCAGACCATTCCCATTCTGGCGATTGCGCCGATGATCATCGTGGTGCTGAATGCGGTGGGGATCTCCGGGCTGCTGCCCAAGGCGATGATCAGCATGTATCTGTCGTTCTTTCCGGTTGTAGTGGGCATGGTGAAGGGGTTGCGCAGCCCCGAGGCGATGCAGCTGGACCAGATGAGGACCTGGCATGCCAGCCGGGGGCAGACCTTCTGGAAGCTGCGGCTGCCCTCTTCGATGCCCTATCTCTTCACCTCGCTGAAGATCGCCATGGCGGCTTCCCTCGTGGGGGCGATTGTGGGTGAATTGCCGACCGGTGCGGTTGCGGGTCTGGGGGCGCGGCTGCTGGCGGGCAGCTATTACGGGCAGACGGTGCAGATCTGGTCGGCGCTGGTGATGGCGGCGGTGCTGGCGGCCTGCCTTGTGGGCATCATCGGATTGTTGCAGCGTGTCATGCTGCGCCGGATGGGGATGAGCTGATGGGCTGGATTGTCTTTGCCCTTGCCGCCTGGGCGTTGGGATGGCTGCTGAATGTCTGGCTGGCGCGCCAGCCGGTGACCTGGTGGTCGTCACTGGCGGCGCCGGTCATCTTTGGCCTGACGCTGCTGGCGGTCTGGGAAGGTGTGGTGCGCGGGTTCGAGATCAACCAGGTCCTGCTGCCTGCCCCCACGGCGATTGCGGCGCGCATCGGGAGCTCGGCGGATCTGCTTTGGGCGGATTTTGCCCAGACCGTGCTGAAGGGGGCCTTGTCGGGCTATGTGATCGGCTGCGGCGCGGCTTTCCTGATAGCTGTGGCGGTCGACAGGTTCCCGTTCCTGCAGCGGGGTCTCTTGCCTGTGGGGAACTTCGTGGCGGCCTTGCCGGTGATCGGCATGGCACCGATCCTGGTGATGTGGTTCGGCTTTGACTGGCAGTCCAAGGCGGCGGTGGTGGTGGTCATGGTGTTCTTTCCGATGCTGGTCAACACGGTGCAGGGGCTGCAGGCGGCGGATGCCATGCAGAAGGACCTGATGCGCACCTATGCGGCGGGTTATTGGCGCACCTTGCTGAAACTGCGGCTGCCTGCGGCGATGCCGTTCATTTTCAACGGTCTCAAGATCGGGACGACGCTGGCGCTGATCGGCGCGATCGTTGCCGAATTTTTCGGCTCGCCCATCGTCGGGATGGGGTTTCGCATCTCCACATCCGTGGGGCAGTTGACGCTGGACCTCGTATGGGCAGAAATCTTTGTCGCGGCGCTGGCCGGATCGGCCTTTTACGGGGTGATGGCGCTGGTCGAACAGCGCGTGACGTTCTGGCATCCAAGCCAGCGGAATTAACCAAGAAGAGCAACCAACGGGAGTAAAAAGATGAAAAACATGACCAAGATTGCAGCCGGTGCGGCGCTGGGCCTCTGGGGCACGATGGCGCAGGCGGCAGATGATCTGACCCTGCAGCTGAAATGGGTCACCCAGGCGCAGTTTGCGGGCTACTACGTGGCCAAGGACAAGGGGTTCTACGAGGAAGAGGGGCTGAACGTCACGATCAAGCCGGGCGGCCCGGATATCGCGCCCGAGCAGGTGATTGTCGGCGGTGGTGCCGATGTGATCGTGACCTGGATGGCGGCGGGTCTGGCCGCGCGGGAACGTGGCGTGCCGCTGGTCAACATCGCGCAGCCCTTCAAGACCGGCGGTCTGCAGGTCAACTGCCTGAAATCCACCGGTGTGGAAAGCACCGATGATTTCGCCGGGCGCACCATGGGTGTCTGGTTCTATGGCAACGAATACCCCTTCTATGCCTGGATGGCCTCGCTGGGTCTGGAAACCGACGGGGCGGACGACAACGGGGTGACCGTTCTCAAGCAGGCCTTCTCGGCCGATCCTCTGATTCAGGGGCAGGCGGATTGCATTTCCACCATGACCTACAACGAGTACCGCCAGATCCTGCAGGCCGGGATCACGCCGGAGGAGCTGGTGACGTTCAACTACCTCGACATGGGGTTCGGCATGCTGGAAGACGGGCTTTACGTGCTTGAGGATGATCTGGAGGACCCGGCCTTCAAGGACAAGATGGTCCGCTTTGTCCGCGCGTCCATGAAAGGCTGGAAATACGCCGAGGAGCACCAGGAGGAAGCCGCCGAGATCGTGATCGAAAACGATGCCTCGGGCGCACAGGAGCTGGATCATCAGCTTTACATGGTCGGTGAAGTGGCCAAGCTGACGGCTGGCAGCAATGGCACCCTGGACGAGGCGGATTATGCGCAGACGGTCAACACGCTGCTCTCCGCGGTAAGCGAGGAGAACCCGGCGATCACAAAGGAGCCGGAAGGCGCCTGGACCCATGCGATCACGGATGAAGCGCTGAACTGATCGGTTCCGACATCAGGGAAGGGGCCGGTGCGGAAACGTGCCGGCCCTTTTGCTAAATATGGCAGCTGCAGCTTGCACCGCGCGCGGCGCATGGTTTGAAAGCCGCGCTCCTTGATCAGAGGCATGAAAAAGGGGCCGATACATCGTACCGGCCCGAGGCTGCTGAAAAAGCACGTTCCTGCACCCGCTCCCCCCGAAACAACGAAATCGTTCTTCCACGACGCCAGCCACAACCCTTGGCGCGGGCTGAAAGCCCGGGCCGCGCCCGACCCTCCCCC
>Ga0189278_10094_pt1 | contig 113846 bp, 108 predicted proteins | sample N26A9minimetaG_FD_130326 | JGI IMG/M metagenome (GOLD analysis project Ga0189278, IMG submission 130326) | Marine microbial communities from the Costa Rica Dome - N26 A9 mini metaG | ecosystem: Environmental > Aquatic > Marine > Oceanic > Photic zone | place: Costa Rica: the Eastern Pacific...
GAGTTGAAGCACGTCATCAAGGACGAACGGCTGATCACTCCGACCGGCAAGTTCAACGTCTTCAACACGCGCGCCGACGTCTACTGACGTCCCGCCGGGAGAGGCGGAATTCCGCCTCTCCCGTTTCTTTCTTCCATGCCGCCTGCAGGAGCAAACGATGAAACAGCCAGGGAAGGTCTATCTGATCGGTGCGGGACCCGGAGACCCGGAGCTTCTGACGCTCAAGGCCCTGCGAATGCTCCAGGAAGCGGATGCCGTCGTTTTCGATCGTCTGGTTTCACCTGAAATCCTGTCGTTGGCTCCGTCCGGTGCCCTGCAGGTGCCTGTTGGAAAATCGCCCGACAATCATCCCGTTCCTCAGGAGAGGATCAACGAGATCCTTGAAGAACTGGCGCTGGAAGGCTTGACCGTCGCCCGCCTGAAAGGCGGCGATCCGCTGATCTTCGGTCGCGGTTCTGAAGAAGCCGAACATCTTTTGTCACGCGGCATCGCAGTCGAATATGCGCCCGGCATCACCGCTGCCCAGGGGGCTGCCTGCGTAACAGGTGTGCCGCTCACCCATCGTGGTCTGGCAACCGGCGTCCGCTATGTGACCGGACACCGGCAGGCAAACGGCGTTCTCGACCTCGATTGGAAAAGTCTCGCCTGCGAGGACACCACGCTCGTCGTCTACATGGGGGTTGCCAACATCGGGCAGATTGCCCTGCGCCTGATTGCCGAGGGACTGAGCGGGACAACCCCTGTACTTGCCATCGCAAACGCGACGACACCGCGTGAAAGCAGGCTCTATTCCGAACTCGACAGGATCGCGATCGATATCCGCGACGCCAGGCTCAAGGCGCCGGTGCTGTTTGTTGTCGGCAAGGTCGTGACCCTGAGTGCCGAATGGCCGGCAGCCACCCTGGACGCCATGCTCAGTGCCGTGGACAGCGGCACAGCCGGAAGGCTGGTCCATGCTTAAGACGCTGCTCACCATTGCCTTTTGTCTTCTGGCCATCACAAGCCTCGCGCTTGCTGAGGAACAGGAAACGCCTGCGGCATTGGTCAACCTGGTGCGACAGGACTGCGGCTCGTGTCACGGCATGACACTGAAAGGTGGCCTTGGACCGGACATCCGGCCGGATGCCCTCGGTCATTACGACATCGACACCCTGTCCACGGTGGTTCTGGACGGCATCCCGAAAACGGCAATGCCTCCCTGGCGTCCGATCCTGAGCGAGGCCGACGCGAGAAAAATTGCCGAATATCTTTTGAAGGGAGACACGAAATGAAGTGGCTATGTGGAGCCGTTCTGGCAGCCATGTTGACCGGCACTGTCCAGGCGCAGTCGGTCGTTGCCACCGGCGATCTCGGTCTTGTGGTTGAACGGGCGAGCGGGTCTCTGTTGCTGGTCGATCAGTCCGACCGTGCATCCCTGGCACGGATAGAAGGGCTTGGCGACCTTTCCCATGCAAGCCTGGTCTATTCACCGGACGAACGTTTCGCCTATGTCTTCGGCCGCGATGGCGGCCTTTCCAAGGTCGATCTTGTCGAGAAACGGATAGCCAAGCGGGTGATTCAATCCGGAAACGCCATCGGCGGGGCCATCTCGGACGACGGCTCACTAGTCGCGGTTTCCAACTATGAGCCTGGCGGTGTGCGTATCTTCGACGCTCAGACGCTGGAGATGGTTGCAGATATTCCGACCGGGTCGAAGACAATCGGTCTTGTCGATGCGCCCGGCAAACGCTTTGTCTTCACCTTGTGGGATGCAGGCGAAACCTGGATCGCGGACCTCAATTCGGAGGAACCGAAGATCACCAGGATTACCGGCATGGGCACCAACCCCTATGACGCCCTGATCACCGGTGACGGCCGTCTCTACATCACAGGCCTGTTTGGCGAAGACGGATTGACCGCGCTCGACCTGTGGCAGGAAGATCCCGAACCAATTCGCGTTTTGCCCGGATATGGCCGCGGGGAAGCGGAGCTACCGGTCTACAAGATGCCGCATCTGGAAGGCTGGGCACGCGCGGGCCAGGAGTTTGTCCTGCCTGCCGTCGGGCACCACGAGGTTCTGTGGGTCGATGGTGAAACGCTTGCCGAAACCGGGCGCACCAGTACCCATGGTCAACCGGTCTTTGCCATGGCGCGGCCTGATGGCCGCCAGGTCTGGGTAAACTTCGCACATCCGCTCAATGACACCATCCAGGTGATCGATACGGTCACAAAGCAGGTCGTTCACGAATTCAAACCCGGCCCTGCCGTACTGCACATGGAATTCACGCCACGTGGTAACGAGGTCTGGGTTTCCGTGCGCGATGCCGGCAAGGTCATGATCTACGACACCCGGACCTTCGAGAAGACAGGCGAAATCGACGCCGAAAGCCCATCCGGCATCTTCTTTACAGCCCGGGCTCACAGGACGGGGTTGTGAGCCATGACAAGCCTCATCGATCCCATTGACCTGACCCTGCTCGATAACTGGCAACGGGACTTCCCGTTGGTGCCGAGACCTTTCGAGATCATTGCAGCGGGAACGAACTGCTCCGAAGGTGACGTTATCGGGCGGCTGCAGGATATGGCTGCGACAGGCCGGATCACCCGCGTTGGTGCCACCTGTGCACCCAACACGGTTTCGGCAAGCACATTGGCGGCCATGTCGGTGCCACACGATCGCATCGAGGCCGTTGCCGGGATCGTCGGTGCTCAGCCGGGTATCAATCATTCCTATCTACGGGAGAATTACCGGAACCTCTGGTTCGTTGCCACCGGCCCGGACCGGGAGCATGTCAACGGGGTTCTGGACACCATTCGAGACCAGACGCAGCTTGCCGTACTGGATCTCCCGATCATCCGTCCGTTCAATATAGACCTAGGCTTCAGCTTGAACGGCGGCCTGGGCCGGCCACCAGTGCCCCGGCCGGTCCGGTTGGAGCGACTGCAGGAGGGAGACGATGACCTCCTGCAGGCTCTGACCACAGGACTACCGATCATACAGCGTCCCTACCTGCGTATCGCAGAACACCTCGGCCGAACGGAAGAGGACGTTCTGGAACAGATTGGAAGGTTGCTTGACGCCGGTATCATTTCCCGCTTCGGCGTGATCGTACGTCATCGCGCCCTTGGTTGGCGCGCGAACGCCATGGTTGTCTGGGATATCGAACCGGAAAGGATCGCCTCGGCGGGCCCGGCGCTTGCTGCGCATCCGGGGGTGACCCTGTGTTACGAACGCAGGCCCGTGGCAGGCGTGTGGCCCTATCGGCTTTACTGCATGATTCACGGCCGGAGTCGGTCGCAGGCACTGGATGTTCTCATTCAGGCATCGCGCCTGCCGGAAGTGGCGGGCGTCAGACACGACGTTCTCTTTTCCACCCGTTGCTTCAAGCAGACCGGGGCGCTGATCTCTCGTCAGGGAGTTGCGGCATGACCCGGAAACTGTCTCCTCTTGAGCGGACCTTGATCAATCGTCTGCAGGACGATCTGCCGCTGGTTCCGCATCCCTTTCAGGAATTGGCGCAGGAACTGGGCCTGAGTGAAGAAGAGGTTGCCGGGCACATCCGGACCTTGCGCGACGACGGCCTGCTGACACGGTTCGGACCCTTCTTCGATGCGGAAGCCCTTGGCGGTGCCTTTTGCCTTTGCGCCATGGCGGTACCGCCAGAGCGTTTCGAAGACGTCTTAACCAAAGTCAATGCCTACCCCGAAGTCGCCCATAACTATGAACGGGACCACAAGCTCAACATGTGGTTCGTCCTGGCAACGGAAAGTCAGGCCGCAATTTCGGCAACTGCCGCAGCAATCGAACGCGACACAGGCTTGCCGGTGCTGCTGTTTCCGAAGGAACGCGAGTTTTTCATAGGCTTTCGGGTGAACGCATGACCTTGACCCCACAGGACCGAACGATCGTCGAAGCCACACAGGCCGGATTGCCTCTGGTCACCAGACCCTTTGCCGTCGTTGCGGAAAGCCTGGGACTGAGCGAAGCGGAGCTGATCGACCGCCTGAAGCAGCTGAAGGCGCAAGGTGTCATCCGGCGTATCGGGGCCGCCCCAAATCATTACCGGCTCGGCATGACCGCGAATGGCATGACCGTCTGGGATGTTGATGACGCAGTGGTCGACAGTCTCGGCGAAAAGGTCGGCGCCCTGCCGTTCGTCACGCATTGTTACCGCCGTCCGCGGGCACTGCCCGACTGGCCTTACAACCTCTTTGCCATGGTTCATGGAGAAACCCGCGAGGAAGTTATTGCAAAGCGGGCGGAGATTTCCAGTCTGCTGGGCAAGGCCTGCCGTGCCGGCGACATCCTGTTTTCAACGCGCATCCTGAAAAAGACCGGTATGCGCCTACGCGGCAAGGAGGGCTGAACGATGTTCCGCCTCTCGGAATACATGCACCAGATCGTGGAGCCGACACCTGTCAGGACACGCCGCGGCACCGGCGCGGTCAAGCCGGTGGTGATCTGGAACCTGACCCGGCGCTGTAACCTGAAATGCCGGCATTGCTACACTGTGTCGGCGGACGTCGATTTTCCGGGCGAGCTGACCCACGACCAGGCCATGGCGACCCTGGAGGACCTTGGACACTTCGGCATTCCCGCCCTGATCCTGTCCGGGGGCGAACCGCTGGACCGGAAAGACCTCTTTGAGATTGCCGGGCGCGCCAGAAGCCTTGTGCGCATGCTGGCTCTGTCGACCAACGGCACCAGGCTGCATGGCGAGACTGCCGACAAGGTCGCCGAGATCGGTTTCGATTACGTGGGCATTTCCATTGACGGGATCGGGGCTACGAACGACTGGTTTCGTGGCGTCGAGGGAGCTTTCCAATCTGCCCTGCGGGGCGTTCGCGAATGCAAGTCACGCGGCATCAAGGTCGGGCTGCGCTTCACCCTCACCGAAGGCAACCACGAAAGCCTGCCGGATCTTCTGCGTCTGTGCGACGGTGAAGGTGTCGACAAGTTTTATCTGTCCCATCTCGTCTATGCCGGCAGGGGCGACAAGCACCGCGGCGAAGATGCCGCGCACAAGCGCTCCAGATGGGCAATGGACATTCTGATGGACCGCGCATGGCAAGGTGTCAGCGGTGGCCGGCCACTCGATATCGTAACCGGCAACAATGATGCCGACGCGGTTTACTTTCTGGAATGGGTACAGCGGATCTTTGGTCCGGAAACGGCAGCCCAAGTGCGCGGTCATCTCGCGGCCTGGGGAGGCAATTCCTCCGGTCTCGGTGTCGCCAACATCGACACCCTCGGCAACGTGCATCCAGATACCTACTGGTCCGACTACACCATCGGCAGCGTGAAATCCGTTCCGTTCTCCGAACTCTGGACCGGTGAAGACCCCATGCTGGCCGGGCTCAGAACAAGGCCAAGACCGCTCAAGGGGCGCTGCGGTGCCTGTGCCTTCAAGGACGTGTGCGGCGGCAATACCCGTATCCGCGCACTGCAACTGACTGGCGACCCCTGGGCCGAAGACCCTGCCTGTTATCTCAATGACGACGAAATCGGGCTTGCCGGCCCTGGCGGCGAGCGCCTGGCCGTGACCCCGTTCCGAGGAAAACGCCATGATCCGGCTCACCGCTTCGCTTAGCGCACTCCTTTTGATGACCTCGCTTTCGGTTGCAGGCCCCGCGCAGGACTACGCAGACAACTGCCAGGACTGCCACGGAGCAGGCCGACTTGGTGGTGTCGGACCGGCACTGATCCCGGAGACCCTCGGCCGCATGCGTGGACCGGATCTTGATGCTGTCATTCGAGACGGCCGCAAGGCGACGCAGATGCCGGCATTCGCCGATATTCTAGGTGCCGATCAGATCGAGGCCCTGGCCGCTTTCCTGAAGGAACCACTGAGTGACGTTCCGGACTGGACCGAAACGGATATTGCCGCCAGCCAGGTGATCAACGAGGACTATCAGCCGGTCGAGAAACCGGTCTGGCAGTCCGACCCGATGAACATCACCCTTGTCGTCGAAACAGGTGATCATCACGTGAGTGTTCTTGACGGCAATACCTTCGAGACACTCGACAGGTTCGCAACGCCGTTTGCGGTCCATGGCGGGCCGAAATTCTCGCCGGACGGGCGCTATGTCTTCATCATGTCGCGCGACGGTTGGGTCCAGAAATACGATCTCTACGCGCTTCAGGAAGTTGGCCGGGTGCGGGCAGGACTCAACAGCCGCAACATTGCCATGAGCCATGACGGCAAGTGGCTGGCGGTTGCCAACTATCTGCCGATGACGCTGACGATCCTGTCGACCGAGGACCTTTCGGTCGCAACCGTGATGGATGTGACGGCCAAGGACGGCACGGCCAGTCGCGTTTCGGCGGTCTATCAGGCTCCCAACCGCAAGAGCTTCATCCTTGCCTTGAAAGATGCTCCGGAAATCTGGGAAGTAGCGACCGATCCGGAAGCCGACCCGGTCTACGAAGGCTTCGTGCACAGCCGGGAAAAAGGCATGGTCGAAGCGTTGCCTTCGTCCGTCGGTCTCTTCGCCCGCCGCCGGATCCTGACGGCAGAACCGCTTGACGATTTCTTTTTCGATGATGACTACCGGCATCTCGTCGGAGCGTCGCGCGACGGCGCGCGCGGTGTCGTGGTCAACCTGAATGTTGGACGTGAAATCGCTGAACTGCCGCTGGAAGGCATGCCGCATCTCGGGTCCGGTATCAGCTGGGAGCGGGATGGCCGCAGGGTCATGGCGACCCCGCATCTGAAAGAAGGCAAGCTGTCGGTCATCGACACCGAAACCTGGAAGCAGATCGCGACGATCAAGACCGACGGTCCCGGCTTTTTCCTGCGCAGTCATGAGAACACGCCCTATTTCTGGGCCGATGTCTTCTTCGGTCCGAACAAGGACGAGATCCACGTGATCGACAAGGACAGCCTGGAAATCGTCAAGACCTTGAAGCCCGTCGAGGGCGCGACGGTCGCCCATGTCGAATTCACGAAAGATGGCCGCCATGCCCTTGTCTCCGTCTGGGAGGATGACGGCGCAGTGATTGTCTATGACGCCAGCACGCTGGAAGAGATCCGGCGCCTGCCCATGCGAAAACCTTCGGGGAAGTACAATGTCTGGAACAAGATCACCTTTTCGGAAGGAACGAGCCATTGAGGCGATCCTCGTCTCGCACGGCCAGCCGTCGCACCCGCAGGCAGGTGAAGCGTATTTGCGCGCACTTGCGCAGCAGGTCCGCGAATTCCTGCCCGGCTGGTCCATCCGCTCGGCCACGCTGGCCGCGCCTGGCGCTCTTGAACGGACCCTGGGCCTTGCCGGGCCTGAACCGCTTGTTTTTCCGGTTTTCATGGCCGAAGGCTGGTTCACGCAGACCGCTCTGACAGGCAGGCTGAAAGGGACGGGTGCCCGGCAGCTGCCTGCCCTCGGTATTCATCCCGAGTTGCCACGGTTGACGGCGCATTTTCTGGAAATGACGGCTGAAAGAACCCACTGGAACGCATCCGGCTACGAACTGCTGCTGGCAGCCCATGGGTCGGCAACCTGCCGGTCGACCGCGCAAAGCACCGTCCGCTTTGCGGCTGGTCTTGCCGAATGGTTGCCGGAAAGACCGATCCGGCTGGGCTTCCTGGAAGAAGCACCCTTCCTGGAACAAACGGCTACAAGTTGCGGCATGAGAACGGTCTTGTTGCCCCTGTTTGCCGGAAACGGGCACCATGTGACCCAGGACATTCCGGAAGCTCTCGACAAGGCCGGGTTCGAGGGACTGCGCCTTGCTCCGTTGATCGAGGCGCCTTTCGTGCCCAAACTCATCGCCTGCGCGCTGGAGAGCGCCAATCGGAAGGAACTGGCGGCGTGACCCGGATCGAAACCGGCTGGCCGGTGCGCAAACTTGCGATCGTGCTTTACCCGTTCACGGCCGCTGCCGTTGCCATCAATCTCTTCATGCTCAGCCTGATGGGGCAGGCCATCGGCTTGCCGGCCCTGTCGCCGATCGTGTCGATCTGGATCAGCTTGCCACTCGGCATCCCGGCCACATGGCTTGCAGCAAAGTGGGTGCGGCGACTGATGGACGAAGCAGATGGAAAACTGCCACCGGCAGATTGACACCCTCGTAAACGGGAAACGGACCATGTTGATACAAAGGGACCTGCGTCGAGGAACTGGCCTGCGCATGGCTGGTGCCGCCGCCGCTGTTTTCGGTGTCATGACAGTCGTGAGCGGTGGAACGGTTCTCTTTGGTGGCGATCAGCTATCCAGACTGGCTGGCAACGTCGTCTCGTTTGTCCTGTGGTTCAATTTCCTGGCGGGCTTTGCATATGTAATGACCGGTATCGGGCTCTGGTTCGCCAGAGGGTGGGCTCGCTGGATGGCCATCGCGATTCTGATCGGGACCGCGGTCGTCTTATGTGCATTCCTTGTGTATGTGTCCCAGGGTGGACCTCATGAAACGCGCACTCTCGTGGCATTGATCTTCAGAACGGGCTTCTGGGCGATCGTTACCTCGACCGCCCTGCGCGCCGTAATCCGCTGAAAGACGCTCTCCTCAAGCCCTCAGCCACCCTGTCGAACCATCGCGGCGCACCACGAAGGCGCTGGTTGCCGGAAAGTCGGTAAGGGCTCTGCCAAGGCGGTTCTCTTCAAGCACCAATGCGGCCGTGGACAGGCCGTCGGCAAGAGCTGCGGCCGGAGCTATGACGCTGGCGCCATCTACTGCACCCGCAACCGGCAGGCCGGTTCGCGGATCGATGATGTGCGAGCGCCGGCCGGCCTGATCGAAGGTCGTTCCGAGCCGCGCGGAACTGGCGACTGCGGCGTTCGTCAATCTGATCCTGGTCTTCGCCTCTGCGCGTTCGGCCACTGGCTGCAAGGTCACTGGCCAGCCACGGTGAGCGCCTGCGTCAAGAGCAGGTTCTTCATCCGGCCCGCCTCTGGTGACGATCTCACCGAGGTCGACCACCATGTTCGTGCATCCCTTCGCGGCTAGCAGGGCCGTCACCCTGTCCGTAATGTAGCCTTGGGCAATGCCGTTGAAGGACATGGACATGCCTTTTTGCGCAAAGCGGATCTCGCCCGGGCCATAAACGACGTGTCTGAAGCCTGTGCGGCTTCGGGCAGTTGCAAGATCTTCTCCGGTGTCGCCGGACGCCTGCCTGGCGTAATAGGCCCACAAAGGTTGAATGGTCGTGTCGAAGGCTCCTTCAGTCGCGGCGTGTAGCCTGTCGCACAGGCCGAGCAGATCGACCATTTCCAGAGAAGGCGCCGAAAGCCGTCCGTTGGCATTCAGCCGGACCAGCTCGCTGTCCGGTTGGTAGAGACTGAAGATCGTTTCCAGCCTGCGGATTTCCGCTTCCACCTTGCTGAACAGGCGTTTCGCTTCGCTTGCGCTTTCATGCAGGATATCGATCTCGGCCCCAGCCCCGAGCGCAATGCCGCGCCAGCGGTACAATTGGGCCTGTCCACCTGCCATCGCGGCACCCGCCGGCAAAGCAAGACCAGTAGCACCGGCGGCGCAGATCCGCAGGAAACGCCTGCGGTTCATGAGTGGTTGATTGATGGTTGCATGTGTCATTGCGCAGCCCCGTGTTTTACAGACATGGGGACCGAGGTGGCAGCGGACACATCGACGGCCCCCAGAACGTAGTCGGTCGGGATGTCTTCGGCGCGGACGACGCGGCCTTTGTTGTCCCGCGCGAACGCATCCGCTCCGGCCTGCGTACCAAAGGGAATTGCTTCCGGGGCGCCCATGCCGCCTGCCACGTTGCTGCCGATGACGAACCAGGCCCCATCCAGATCGATCCAGTTGTCGGTACCCGGCTGGGTCCAGCTTTCTGCCTGCTCCATGTCATTGACATAAACGGCAGCAATATCCTTTGGCTCCTCGGGAGAACGCAGGAAGGCAACCGCATCGCGGACCTGTGTGAACCAGAGCGGATTGGGATTTCCTGCCAGATGGATCTGCGCCTTGGGGCCGTCATGTTCCAGAACGGTCATCTGGCAGTAGTGACCAGCTGCTTCCGGTGTCAGATGCACGGCATCGGGTTTGGCAATCTGAACCTCTTCCTGGCAGGCAGCCAGGAACCCGAGCATGAATATCGAAATGAGCGCGCGTTTCATGGCGCAATCCTTTTTATCAGAAGAGCGGAGCCGGCCATGGCCAGGCCGGCAAATGCGGCCAGGGAGCCAAGGGCGAGCAAGGGGTCGAAAGGCAGCGTGTCTGCCACACCGGCCATGCCGCCCACCAGATCGCTTGCGCCGAGGGCGGCCAGGTTGAACAGGCGGAAGGCGTCGGCCGGGTTGAGCAGGATGGCGTAGGGGAAAACGTCGGACGCAAAGACACCGCTTGGGTTTGCGACCAGCGCGCCAAGCAGCGCAAGGTCATACAGGACGACCAGCATAAGCCACACGGCAACTGAAGCCGCCGCCGCAGTGCGCGACTGGCGTGTCAGTGAACTCAGAACGTAGCCCGTGGCGAGAAAGCAGACGCCGAGCAGGATCGAGGTTGCGATCAGACGCGCAAAATCCGCAAGGCCCGAGAGGGAGCCGAAACCCGCTGCCACAAGCAACCCGGCGGTCAGGCCGTAGCCGACAACCAGTGCGAATGCCAGAACCAGCGTGTGGCCGACGGCCTTGCCGATCAGGAATTCGACACGGGAGATCGGGCAGGACAGCGTCATCAGCAAAGTACCGCGTTCGATCTCGCCGCAGATGGCGTCGAATGCGAGCAGCAGGGCGATCAATGGCACGAGATAGACCGACAGACTGGCCAGAGAGGCAATGGTAATGGTCAGGCGGTCGACGCCGAGCGTTCCGGCTGGTGCCGAGCCGAGCAGGGCAAGCGCCAGCGAGAACACGGCGAGGATCATCGCTGCAAGCAGGATCCACCTGTTGCGGATACCGATGCGGATTTCTTGGCCTGCTACGGTGAGGATTCTGGAGAACATGGCTCAGGCCTCCTTGCCAGCGGTGCTGGAAAAATACCGGTAAACGTCGTCGAGGCTTGGCGCGTGCACATCGACATCCTCAACCAGGTTGCCGAGTGCGCTGATTGCCGAAAGAGCTTTGACCTTATCGTCCGCGTTGCAGTTGAACTCGACCGAACGTCCGTTCATCTGCCCGCCGCCGAGGCTTTCGGAGACATGGGCAAGATCTTCGGGCCTGGTCCAGACCTTCAGCCTGATCGGCAGCCCGGCCTGGGCGCGCAGGCGGCTTAGCACATCGTCCGCGACGAGCCGGCCTTTTGACAGGATCAGGATCCGGTCTGTCCGGGCCTCCAGTTCGGTAAGGGCGTGAGACGACAGCAGCACCGTCGTTCCCTGACCGGCGATTTCACCGATCAGTTCATAGACCGTCTGCCGGGAGATCGGATCGAGGCCTGTCGTCGGTTCGTCGAGCAGGATCAACCGAGGTCTCCCGACAAGAGCCTGGGCAAGACCAAGGCGTTGACGCATGCCCTTGGAATAGGTGCCGACCCGCCGTTTTGCAGCCTCCGCCAGGCCAACCCTTTCGAGCAGCGGCAAGGCCCTGGCCGGGCTTTCGCCTTTCAGTCTCGCGTAGAAGGTCAGCACTTCCTTGCCGGTGAGCGAGGCGGGAAAGGCGACCGATTCCGGTAGATAGGCCGTGCCGACACGAGCATCGTGACTGCCGGGGGCAGCTCCCATGACGGCGACGTCTCCATGGTCGCGCTTCAGGAACCCGAGCACGATCTTGAACAGTGTGGTCTTGCCGGCTCCGTTGTGCCCGAGCATGGCAACCCGTTCACCTGCGTTCAGGGAAAAAGACACGTCATCGACGGCCTTGTGCCCGGAAAAGGTCTTGCAGACGCCGTCCACGCGGAGGGTCGGTGCAGAAAGGGATGTTTCGGTCATCCTTGAACTCCCGAATTCGGTGTCGCCCGCACCGGCGGATGCATCAATGGGGCGTTGTCGACGATGCCGCCTGGCAGCAGCGCCGGAAATTGAGATTGGGTCCACCGCAGCAGCTGAACAGCCGGACTGCCGACCAGAAGCTTGGCGGAAGGTTGGGTCCAGAGGACCTGGTCGACCATGTCGTTGGGCCGGTAGGCGGTGTCGGCAATGCCGTCGCCGTTCATGTCGAAGGCCGGGTGGTCGCTCCAGTAGTTGCCGCGCCCGTCCGTGCTCCAGTCTAGCTGGCGGCTGCCGACGTATTTCACCTGGGTCTTGTTGGCGATGAAGGCATTGCCTTTGAAGGCGTTATTTGCAGAACCCGCGGTGAAGTGAACACCGATGGGGCAGCCTTCGAAGCTGTTGTCTGTCACCGTGTTCTTGTTGGCGTTGTACATGAACAGGCACTTCTCGCCGCCGCCTTCAACCTGGTTGCCGGAAATCTCGGCGTGATTGGCGTAGTTGAGCATGAGGCCGTGATTGCGGTCGCCGATTGAGACGTTGTTGCGTACCTTCAGCCGGTCGGAAAACATCAGCGCGTAGCCGATGTCGTTGCCTTCGGAAACGTTGTTCTCGATGACACCGTTGTTGCCGTGCATGTAGTGAACCGCAAAACGCAGGTCTTCGAACCGGTTGTTGCGGAAGGTGTCCTTGGGACTGGTGTTGACGAAGATGCCGTCGCGGCCGTAGCGGATCGTGTTGTATTCCGCCAGAAGATCAGGCGCGTTCCAGACGTAGATGCCGTTGCCGCGCTCGTTCATGCGCAGGTCCTGACGGCCTTCGATGAGATTGTTCGAAACTGTTGCGTTGCGCGCACCATGAACATCGACACCTGTCAGGTTGTCGAGGATCCGGTTGTCACGCACGATGGCGCGATGCGCGGTCTTGGACAGCTTGACGCCTGCATCCAGCGTTTCCTGCGACAGGCCGGAACCAGTCAGTTCCAACCCTTCCACGACACTGTCCGGTGCGTTGATGGTGACAACGCTACCTGTGCCGTTGCCGGCAATGCCAGCCTTGCCCGCTCCATTCAGCGTCAAAGGTTTGTCGAGAACCACGGGGCCCTCATGCTTGCCGGGTGCAAGCCGGAGAATGTCCCCGGCCTGCGCTTGTTGAAGAACCTGCTGCAAGGCGCCCTTTTCGGCTGGTACCTGCCATTCTTCCGCCTGTAGCGGACCGCAGACGGTCAGGCTCGCCACAGCAGCGGTGGAAAGGGCCAGTGATCTGAAAAAGGCGCGGTGCATGGCTCAGGCGTTCCTCGGTTCCACGAACATCCGGCCGCGCATTTCCATGTGCAGCGCATGGCAGAACCACTGGCAGTAGTACCAATGGACGCCCGGGCGTTCGGCAACAAAGGTGACCGACGCGGTCGCCTGCGGACCAACTTCCATGGCGATGCCATAGTTGGACAGGCAGAAGCCATGGGTCAGGTCATCGATATCATCGATGTTGGTGACGTAGATGGTGACTTCGTCGCCCTGCTTTACCGTGAACTTCTCGAGGCTGAATGTCGGTGCGACCGAGTGCATGTAGACACGCACCTTGTTGCCGTCGCGGATGACGTCGGCGGCATATTCCAGCTCGACACCGTCGGCGGCTGCCTGTTTCTTGGCATCGTCAAACCAGGGATGGTTGCGATCCCAGACAGTTGCCGGATTCAGCTTCGACGCATGCACGATGATGCTGTCATGCGGTTCGGCGAACGTTGGCCCGTCGTGAACGACTTTCATGTCGTCGGTGGAAATGTCAATGAGCTGTTCGTTCTCCGGTTTCAGCGGACCGACGTTCAGGAACCGGTCCTTGGAGAACTTGTTCATCGAGATCAGCCATTTGCCGTCCGCTTCCGCGGTTTCACCCATGGAGGTGGAGTTGTGGCCCGGCTGATAATGCACATCGACCTTCGAGATGATCGGATCGACTTCTTCGCCCGCATAGGCACGGATGGCCTTGTCGACGTTCCATTTAACGATCTGGCTGTCGAGGAACAGGGTGGTGAACGCATTGCCCTTGCCGTCGAAGGCCGTGTGGAGCGGGCCAAGGCCGAGCTGAGGTTCGGCGACAACAGCCGAGCGTGGATCGGCATTGTCAGAGAAGAGCGCGTCGACCTTGGTCACGTCGATCACCGTGCAGGTAGGTGACAGCTTGCCGTTGATGACGATGTGCTTCTTGTCCGGTGCCGCGTTGCAGCCGTGTGGGCTGTTCGGAACCGGGATATAGCGCGTGAACTGGGAGTTGGCTTCCTTGCGGCCGTCGACGATCGGCACACCGTTGAGTTCCCGGTAGTTGCCCGCAGCGACGGCTTCCTCGATCGCCTTGATGTTGAAGACGACGCAATGGTCCAGTTCGCTCTCGGTCATTTCGGCAAGGTTCATGCCCATTTCCGAGTTGTAGCTGGTCGAAAAGGCGTATTTGCCCTGGTAGTCGGCGTCGCAGTTATCGAGGTTGCCCGATACGATCACCTGCCAGGCGACCTTCATCTCGTCACCGTCGATCGCTGTGAACAGGCAGGAATACTGGGACGGATCGTCCAGGATCTTGCCGTCGTTGACCAGCGGAGCTTCATGCTCGCCATTGGCAAAGACATAGCCGGTGCGCGGATATTTCTGCGGTCGCATGCCGTGGATGTCGTGTGCGTTCGGGATCTCGATGATCTTGTCGCACTTCATCGTGGTGCAATCGATGCGGGCCACGCGCGTGTTCGCCTTGTCGTTGGCGAAGATGTAACGACCGTCGTAGGTGCCGTCGGTGAAGGACATATGCGGATGGTGCAGATCGCCGTTGTCATAGGTGACCTTGCCCTGTGCCGCGAGATACGCCTTGGTTTCCGGCAGCAGACCTTCCGTCAGGATCTTGAGGGACTCGTTGGTCTGACCCCAGCCGGTTGCCGAGCAGCGGTTGAACACCGGAACACGCATCAGTTCGCGCATGGACGGGAAACCGAGAATGCGCAACTCGCCGCTTTGGCCGGACGACCAGAAGCCGTAATATTCGTCGAGTTCACCCGGTGCAAGTTCGAACTTCTGTCCGTCTCCCTGCGCATATGCAAGGTCTGCACCGCTGAGGGCGACTGCGCCCATACCGGCGACGATGGCGGTCTTGGCTGATCCGCCCAACAGATCCCGGCGGGATACGCCGCGCTGTTCTTGAGTGTCCTTCATGGCTGATCTCCTTAGGTTGCCTTTTGAAGGTTATTTGGCCGGCACCGGCGTTTCCGCCTTGGCTTTTGTGTCCGGCTTGACGAGACCGGTCTGCACCTCGAACCGCCGTCTTTTCGCGAGCTTCTTGATGCAAACGGGACATTTCTGGTCGTGCTGATACAGAACCTGGCAGTGCAGGCAGTTCAGGCACTCGTTGGGATTGATGTGGCCTTCGGGATGGATGGCCTGGACCATGCACTCCTTGGCGCAGCGGTTGCAGGGGTTGCCGCACTCGCGGTACCGCTTCAGCCAGTCGAACATCCGCAGCCGTGCAGGGATCGCAAGGGCTGCGCCGAGCGGGCACAGATACCGGCAGTAGAACCGCTCGATGAACAGGCCGGCTGCCAGCAGGGCCACTGCGAACAGGACGAAGGGCCAGGCGCGCTGGAACTTCAGGATGATGGCCGTCTTGAAGGGTTCGACCTCGGCATAGTGTTCGGCCACATCGAGTGAATAGAGCGACAGTCCGAACAGACCCAGGAAGATGATGTATTTCACCGGCCACAGGCGCTCATGCAGACCCCACGGCACTTCGATCTGCGGGATACGGCACAGCTTGGCGATACGGTTGGTCAGCTCCTGCAGGGCGCCGAAGGGGCACAGCCAGCCGCAATAGGCGCCGCGTCCCCAGAACAGAAGGGCGGCAGCCACGGAGAACCACAGCAGGAACACCAGCGGATCCATCAGGAAGGCGTCCCAGCTGAAGTCGCTCGTGAGGGCCGAGAAGAAGGCCAGCACGTTGACCACCGACAGCTGGGCGTTTTCCATCCAGCCAAGCCAGACCAACGTGAAGGTGAGGAAGCCGATGCGGAACCAGAAGGTGAAACGCTCGTTGCGGGTTACCTGCATCTGGAAGAAGAACACCAGCGTGAGCACGGCGATGGCAGCGCCAAGGATCAGAACGTCCGTCTTGCGGTCATTCCAGATCCGTTTCCAGAGGGCCTGGACACCTGTGTCCTTTTCCGCGGCGGCTGCACTGGATTGACCTGAAGCTGCGACAGATGCTGTGGCTGGTGCAGCGGTCTTCAGATAGCTGTCGGGTAGCCGGTAGCCGAGGTCGAACGTCAGGAACACCTTTTCGATCGGCCCGACCGGGCGCTGCACGAGCAGCTGCAGCCGGAATTCCTTGGCAGGATCGAAACCTGAGTCCGCCGGAATGATGAAGAGGTCCATTTCGGAAAAGGCCGGGGCACCTTCCGCGGCGATCGTACCGACGCGGTTGTGCTGGCGGTCATGGAAACGAACCGAGATATCGTCCTGGATGAGCTGGATCCGGTCGAAGATCCCGCCCCGCACATAGCCCGACCCCTTGAAGGAATAGCGTCCCCGGCCGGCCACAAGAATGGCGTGGTCGCCGTCGTTCAGCCGTGCCATCAGGTTGGCATATTCCGCTTCGCCCAACAGCGACAGGCCGATTGAAGGTACATCTGCAAGAGCGAGATAGAGGTCGATGAAAGTGTCGGTTTCCGGGCCTTTTTCAGGCCTGTCGACCGCACGTTTGTCACCCTGGCTCACAAAGGATTCGTTGATCTGCGCGACATCGAGAGACAGGCGCCGTACCGAGCCATCACCGGTCAACGTCATCCAGTCACTGATGTCGTTCTTGCCGGTATCGACTTCCCTTTGCGGACCACTCTCCGCAACTTCGGAGGCAAGGCCGCCCAGACCCAGGGTCCGTGCAACCTTGAGCCCCGAACGGATGATGGAATCGTCGATGACCATGATGGTCACGGTCGCGCCGGAAATGATATCGAGATCGTGTGCCGAGCCACCACTGGCGGCTTCTGCCTTCAGGTCGAGGCCTGCATATCCTTCCGTGACCGCACGGATTTTCTTGTCCGGAATTCCGATCAGGACAATCGGTTCGGAGTGTTTGACCAGTCGGACACCCGTGATGACGGCGTCCTTGTCGACCCCGACAAGAGTGTGGATCGGTTTGCCGGAATAGCCCGTTGTGGAGACGAAATCCGAAGTCAGGTAAACCCAGCCGAGCGTGTCTTTGCCTTTCAGGGCAGGCACGACCGGAACATCGTTCTTCAGCGGGCCGAAAGTTTCGGCCCCCGGCACGAGTTCGCCCGGCGCTACCTTGTCGAGGTAATGCTGGATCAGCGCTTCATCTGCCTTGGCCGGTGCGATTCCCACCAGACCCAGGGCAACAGCGATGCTCAGGAAGGCGAACAGAAAAATGTGACGGGGATGACCCACGAGACGCGCTCCAAGAAGTCGTGTGTTTTCTCTTGGGGCTAGTTGTCGGCCTTCATGGCCTGGAACTTCTTGACGATAGTCAAGCGTGTCGAAATTGATTTTTCAGGAGATGAAAAAAAGGCGCTCACCTGTGGCGAGCACCTTGATAAATATTGTTATTTTCGTATTCGAGGCGTCGTCAGGATCGGGAAATAGACCCCGACATACAAAGCGAAGGCCACGATCCACAAACTGCCCGACAGCAGCATGGTTTCGAAGTAGCCGAGGGCGCTGAGCCCGAAACTTCGCACCAACGCGGCGGCGATCAGAAGCACATAGGCGAGCACGATCGGCCTCGACACCTTCAACGGCAAACCCGCGTGACCGAGCGAGGCGCGCGTCATCATTGCAAGTGTCATGCTGCCGATCGCGCCGGCTGCAAGCAGATGCAGGGCAGCGGTTTCGGAGTATTCGCCGGTCAGTAAAGTCACGCCGTAAACCAGGTACCCGAACCCAAGCAGCAGATAGGCGGCATGCAGGATCCAGAGGATCGGTTCCGTTCGCGCCGCCCAGCCTTGCCAGCCGGCAAGACGTAACAGCGTGACCAGTCCGGCCGCCAGGCAAAGCCCACCACGCAGCACCTCAGGCACAAACGGCAGGAATGCGAGAGCTGTCAGCAGCACAAGCAGGATACCTGCCCGGTCCAGCCAGACACGTGACACGGGCAGGGACCCTTGATGGCCCGCCCGAAGCAGGGCGTTGCGCGTGAACGCCGGCACGACCCGGCCACCGATAATCGCGATCATGGCCGTACTGGTGAAAATTCCCATCCGAACACCGGCCCGGGCGGTGTCGTCCGTCCAGCCGATCCACTCCAGATGCATCATCAGATTGCCGCTAAGGAGAGCCGTCAGCAGGCCCAGGAACACCATGTTACGGGCCTGGGATTTGCGAGCAAGGCGCCCGAGTACGGCAGTGGAGAGGACCGGGACAAAGGCAAGGTCTACCGCGGCAACGATCACCGGGTCGATGCTGTTGGAAAACCAGATCGCAAACCGTCCGGCAAGCCAGACCGTGCCACTGGCAATGACAAACAGCGAACCAGCTTCCTTCGTTCCGGTCCAGTTGGGCACCGCGGTCACGAAGAACCCTGCAATCACGGCAGCCGTATAGCCGAAAACCATTTCATGCGCGTGCCAGAGGTGCGGTGCCATGGCCATGGGTGTGGAGATAAAGGTGCCTCCGGCGGCGTGCACACCGAGCCAGACTGTCCAGGCGAGCATGGCAAATACCGAAAAAATGCCTGCGGACAGGAAAAAGAACCTGAACCCGGCGGTCAACACTGTCGGGATCCGGGTAGGGCTGCCCAATGCCCCAAAACGATGAGTTGCCATCATGAGCTTGCCTTTCAGGGTGTTTCTGCCGGCAGACCGGCAAATGCAGCTGAAGATGAAACAGGCCGAAGGGCCCTTGGCTCATGATCCCAAGACGGGTCTGCAAGTGTCTTGACCATCGTCAAGTCTAATTGGATTCATGACTATAAGAGTCATGTATATCGACGGAGCTGTCAGGCTCCGGAAACGTGTTCCTGTAGAGAGCGCCACTGTCATGCTCAGCCTCAACTGGCTCAATTTTATCGCGGCCTTCCTGGTCTTCTTCGCCTCCCACATGGTTCTGGTCAGGCCGCCGATTCGTCCGCTTCTGGTCGCCTTCCTCTCACCGCGCGGGTTTTCACTCTGCTATTCGCTGCTTTCGCTGGTGATCCTGTGGTGGTTGATTGTGGCAGCCCGTGATGCGCCATACGTTGCGCTTTGGCCCTGGGAGACCTGGCAGACATATGTACCCGTATTGATGCTGCTGCCCGTCTGTCTGATCCTCGCCTTCGGGATCGGTGCACCAAACCCGTTCTCCTTCGGCGGGCGGCACAACAATCGGTTCGATACCGAGCGTCCAGGCATCGTTGGCCTGATGCGTCACCCGATCCTGGTGGCTGCGTTTCTGTGGTCGGTAGCGCATGTTGTTCCGAACGGAGATCTGGCACACATCATCCTGTTCGGAACGTTTGCGGTTTTCTCTCTGGCGGGCATGAAACTGATCGATCGGCGCAAACAAAGGGAAATGGGCAATACCTGGAATTGCCTGCTTGCCGACATGAAGCGTTCGTCCAAAGTGGTGCCGGTCAACTGGCATGCAATCCTTTTCAGGGCAACAGCAGGGTTTGTGCTCTACATTGTCCTGGCAGTTGCGCACCCCTTGTTTGCAGGTGTCGATCCCGTGGCAACGCTGATGCCGTAAGGCAGCGGTCTTCAGGTCTTGCCGGAAATTCTGGCCAGTTCCGTCAGCCGCCGGGCACATCGATCCGCCATATCCGCCAGAAACTTGAGGCTTTCGGCATGATCGAGCATCTCCTGCGCTGTCAGCGGCTTGCGGCTGAGGAGCGCCAGGTCGCTCAGGAAGGATATACCGGAAGCCATCTGGGCATACTCGGTCTCGATATTGCCGGTCAGGTCCCTCTGCAGCTTGAGGGTTCTCCAGGTTTCTATGGCGACGATCGTCCGGTCCAGTTGTTCCTTGCACGTACAGGGCATGTCCAGGCGTTGCAGTTCACGGTGGATCTGCTCGATGACATCCGGAAACAGTTCGCTTCGTGCTTCGGTGCCCGGTCTCAGGCCGGGAGTGTTGCTGTCTTCCATCCTGCATCTCCTGCGAGATAGGCGTTGCAGACAGGGCCGGGCAGGCCTTGGCCTGCGAGCTCTGCATTCAAGTCTTCACATGTCAGCTCGCCATCCAGAAAACGCCTGAATGTGCCGGCGACCTTCACCATGTCCAGCGAATGAGGAGACAGGCGTAGCCGGCGGATACCCGTTGCCTGCAATTGTCCGCTGGTTACGCCCGCAACATGAACGGCATCCGACAGGGTCTGAATTCCGTTTGCCGCCAGGAACCTGCGATCGTCCAGTGTGGCGATGTTCATTCCGTCCGGGTCGCGATCACAGACAAACTGACAGGCGTCCTTGCGCAGCCCATGTGCCCTTGCATGATAGCAACGGGAGGAGAGTGCGAGTGGAAGCCTGCCGAACGCAAAGAGTTCAATGTCCACCTCCGGCACGAGCGCGGCGATTTTCTGGATCGAAACAAGAGGCAGTTCAACCGGAGGACACCAGGCCGTGGCTCCTCTGTCGGCAAGCAGTCTGAGGCTGGCTTCGTTGTAGACATTCAGAAACGGGCCTGCCGTGAATTCCTGGCCAGCACGGCCCGGGACCATCGACAGATCGTTGATCTCTATCGGCATGTCATAACCGGCCTGCTGGCGCAGGATCTCCCGTTCCCGCTTGTTGACGGGTTGCGCAAGCCCCGACAGGACCACCTGTTTACCGGCTTTGGTCAGCATCTCCATGATGTCCGGCCAGATCGCATCGGTGAACGGCATGCGCTTGCCGCACACGACTTCACCCAGATACACGCGGTCGATGTCCGCTTCCTCGGCGATGCCGCGGTAGAAGTCGACAAGCCGCTCTGCAGACCAGTTGAAGAAACAGGGCCCGAGCGCAAGTTCAATTTTGGGATTGTCCGGCATCATCTATCGCCATGTTTTCTTGTAGGAGCCTGCGGTCTGACGGCCGCCTTCCGAAAAGGCTTTCAAGGCACCGATGGCCGGGCCGGGGTCACCGCCGTCTGAAAGACTGTCGACGGCCTTCCGAAACGCGCCGACGACACCCGCGATATAGGCCTTGCCGCGCTGGCGACCTTCGATTTTCAGCGCGGTGACACCCGCCTTGGAAAGGTCTCCGAGAAGCTCGAAGGCATTGAGGGAAACCGGATCCTCGAACAGGTAGCCGGTCTTGCCTTCCGCGGTGAACTGGCCCTTGCAGAGCGTCGGATACCCGGCTGCCTGGCCTTGCTCGAAACTGTCGATGGTAAACCCGCCGAGCCGAGCCTGAAGCTTGCCGTCGGCGTCTTCGGTGTAGTCGACATGTTCCGGCGGGGAACACACGCCGGTCAGGTTCGGCGACTTGCCCGTGGCGTAGGAGGAAAGCGAGCATCTGCCCTCCGTCATCACGCAGAGCCCGCCGAATACGAAGACCTCGGTTTCAACGTCGATTTCCTTGTTCAGGCTGGCGATTTCAGGCACCGACAGCACCCTGGGCAGGACGACGCGCTTCACCCCGAAAGTGTCCGCATAGAACCGGATCGCCTCGGGCGTGTTGGCGGCCGCCTGCACGGACAGATGAAGCCTCAGTTCAGGATGGTTGCTTGCCGCATGATCGAGAACGGCAAGATCAGCGGCAATGACGGCGTCGGCCCTGCATTGTGCAGCCGTATCGACCGCCTCTCGCCACAAACCGACATCTCCGGCCCGGGCAAACGTGTTGATCGCGACCAGCACCCTGGACCCCTTGCGGTGGGCAAAGGCAACGCCTTCCGCCAGCTCTTCCGGCGAGAAGTTCAGCCCGGGAAAGTTGCGCGCGTTGGTCTCGTTTGCAAGACCGCAATAGATCGCGTCGGCCCCAGCTTCCGCGGCCGCGCGTAACGCGGCAGGTGTTCCTGCCGGGCAAACCAGTTCCATCGCCTTTGCTTCAGGTGATTTCATGAGAGTTTCTGCCGGGAACAGTCAGCCTGGGCGGATTTTTGCGCAAAGGCACGAACCTGGCCCAGCAGCTTGTCGCTGATGGTGTTCACCCAGTCGGCCGATTGTCCACTCAGGCCGAAGAATTCGCCCGGGGTGAGATCTGCCTCTTCCAGCGTGTTGCGCAGGGCCAACACGTGCTCTGTCCTGCCTTCGATACGAAGATCACGGCTGAAGAACAGGGCGTCGCCATCATAGGTGCCGTCCAGCAGTCCCAGCAGCACCAGAAAGGGAGCGCGCACGATCGCCCTGGCATCGCCGATCCGGCTCTTGTCACAGATCCGGACCCTGGAGTTGTCGGGGTCCAGTGACAGAAGAAATGCGTGGGGCAAATCGTCCGGAACGATTGCGATCGGCACCTGGACTACGTCGCCGAGCCTGCGGATCAGATCCGGCCGGCGTGCGACGAGGCGTTTCGTGAGGGTCGACAACAGCGCTTCCATTGGAGGTTTCGGCAGAGGCGAAACAAGGGAGGAAACGAGTGGTGGCAGGCTTTCCGAAGAGGGGTGTGTTTGCATCCGGATCTCACTTTCTGTGAGCGGAGCCTAGACCGGCATCGCCCCTTGCCAACTTGACAATTATCAAGGCAGGCATCGGTCGTTCTGCCGATATCGCCGGACACTCTGAGCAGCGTGTTGCCACACGCGCATGTCTTGCTGGAACCACGATGCAAAAGATCGGTCGCGACCTGCCTCCCTTTCCCAACTTGCGGAAATTCCAGGATTTTCTGGGTCGTGAAGACGATCTGAAAACCCTGAGCACACCCGTGGATGTTCATCTTGAAGCGACCGCGTTGCATCAGAAGGTGATCGGGAGTGCCGGTCCTGCGGTCCTCGTTTCCAATCCAGTCCGGGCAGACCGGGGCGGTTTTGCCGCACCCCTTCTGATCAATCTCTTCGGTACCTCGAAGCGCGTTGCGAACGGACTGGGTCTGTACCCCGAAAACCTTCCCGATCTCGGACAGTTTCTGGCCAGCTTGCGCAGCCCACAGCCGCCCGCTTCCTGGCGGGAGGCTGGAAGCCTGGTCCAGGTGGCAAAGGCAGGGCTCAATTCAAGGCCGAAGAAAACTGGCGTTCCCAAGGATCTTCACCGGGTTGAGCCGGATCTCTCTCAGCTTCCGGTCCAGATCTGCTGGCCGGGCGATGCGGGACCGCTGATCACCTGGGGAATGGTCGTCACCCGTCGTCCCGGCAAGGACGACCCCAGAAGCTACAATCTCGGCATCTACCGTATCCAGGTGCTGGACAAGGACAGGGCAATCCTGCGCTGGCTGCCGTTTCGCGGCGGTGCCCAGCATTATCGCCAGTGGCAGCAGTCAGGCGAGGCAATGCCTGTTGCCGTGGTGATCGGCTGTGATCCGGCAACCTTGCTGGCGTCTGTTATCCCGGCTCCGGCGAACCTGAGTGAACTGGCGCTGGCCGGCATCTTCAACGGCACGCCATCAAGGCTCGCCCCCTGCGACACGATCGATCTTCATGTCCCGGCAAGTTCCGAGATTGTCCTGGAAGGAGAGGTCCAGCCAGGAGAGACGGCGCTGGAAGGTCCTTTCGGCGATCACACCGGTTACTACAACGAAGCCGCCGATTATCCTGTGTTCCGGCTGACGGCCATGAAGATGCGCCGGGACTGCGTCTATCTGTCGACCTTCACAGGCAGGGCGCCCGACGAGCCCTCTGTTATTGGCGAGGCCATGACGGATCTCTTCCGCCCGCTGCTGCAACAGGCAGTTCCGGAAATTGTCGATGTCCACCTGCCCCCTGCTACCTGTTCCTACAGAGTGGCAATCCTTCAGATCGCCAAGACCTATCCCGGTCAGGCACTGAGGGCGATGATGGGCTTCTGGTCACTCTTGCCGCAGTTCTCGATGACCAAATACGTGATCGTTGTCGATCAGGACATCGACATTCGGAACTGGGACGATGTCATGTGGGCTGTCGCGACACGGTCCGACCCGGAGCGCGACCTGCTCGTCCTGACCGGCACACCGGTCGATCAGCTGGACTTTGCCAGCCCGCGCGAGGGTCTGGGCGGCAAGCTTGGCATTGATGCGACGATCAAGACAGGCGCAGAGACGACACGGATATTTGCGGAGAAACTGACCATGCCGGCGGAGATGGAAAAGCGCGCTGACAGCCTCTTCGAGCAACTGTGCCGGACACCTGCGGCCGAGGTGCGCCCATGAGCCGGCGCAAACGACTTGTAATCGGCATTTCAGGGGCATCGGGTGCGGCAATTGCACTTGAAATTTTGCGGTTGTGCAAGGCACTCAGGCTCGACACCTTCACCACAGTGAGCGCTGCGGCGGAACGGACGATACAGCTTGAGTTAGGCGATGCGGCCCGCCGGGAAATCCACGATCTCGCGACGGAGGAATATGCCGCTTCGGATGTCGCCGCACCCATATCCAGCGGATCCTTTCAGATGGATGCCATGATCGTCGTGCCCTGTTCCATGCGCAGCCTCTCTGCCATTGCGTATGGCACGGGGGAGGGACTGCTGGCGCGTGCTGCAGATGTCACGCTAAAGGAACGCAGGCCGCTTGTCCTGCTGGCACGTGAAGCCCCGCTCCACGAAGGGCACCTGGAGGCAATGCTCAAGGTTACCCGCATGGGTGCGATCGTCGCACCGCCGGTGCCTCCGTTTTATCTGGGCCTTTCAACGATAGAGGAAATGACCCGGCAGATTGCTGCCCGCGCGCTCGCAACGGCGGGGATCGATCCGGGAGACAGCCTGCGGCGATGGACTGGTGAACCAGCCTGAAATTACGTCTCCGGCAGCCCTTTGCCGGTTGATCTGTGATCTTTCGCCGCGACCGACCCCCTGTCAGACTTGACTATGGTCAATTGGGTCGGGTTCTCCCGGTGCTACGCCCTTATTCGGAACAAGAAGGGTCTCGCCAATGTCTGAACCAATCCTTCAAACCGAGAGTGGACAAATAACGCCGCCGCCCACAGCCGACGGCGCGGATGTTCTGACGCTTGCGCATGCCGTGCCGGGCAAGGCGTATTACGTTGTCTGCCTGGGTGAGACCCGCCACTCGCGCATGGAACTTCTTGCGGCCGGGCTTGCACCTGACACGGTCATCAATCTTCTTCGCGGCAACGGTTTGCGGCCGCGCATCGTGGCATGTGGTGACATTCGCGCCGCCATCGGCGTGGATCTGGCCTTGTCGGTCCATCTCTCTCCTTGTGACTGCGGCTGCGGTTGCGACAGCAATCGCCAGAAGGAACAGGGACAAGAACACGTTTTCCGGGGGAGGGACGTCTGATGGGCTGTTCCAGTTGTGCCGCACCCGGTTGCGTTCGGCGGGACCTTCTGCCCTGTGCGCCGGCCCAGTACCGGGTTTTCCTGCTCGGCCCTGCCAATTCGGGCAAGTCCACGCTGTTCAACATGCTGACCGGCGCCCGGCAAACGATCGGCAACTGGCCCGGCGTGACAGTCGATCGAAAGAGCGGATCGGCTGTCATCAAGGGTCTGACCGTAGAATTCGTCGATCTGCCGGGAATCTCGAGCCTGTCCGCTCCCCAGGCGGAGCGGATAGATGAAAGGGTTGCCAGAGACGCGCTCGTCAACGTGGCGCACGATGCCCTGATCGTTGCGGTGGATCTGTCTGCGCCGCATCGCGGATTGTCCATGTTGCTGCAGGCCCGTGGAAACGGCGTGCCGGTTGTTGCGGTTCTGACGAAGGCCGACTGCTGGACGTCGGCTGCCGTGGAAGCAGCCGCGCGGGTTCTGAGCGAACAAATGAATGTTCCAGTGGTTGCCGTTTCCGGCAGAACCCTTTCAGGGCTCGATCAGCTCCATGACCAGCTTGCACGTTGCCTGCAAGATCGGCAGCACGTTTCCTCTCCTCAGCAGACATCCTTGCCCAGCAAGGTCTGCGACGCCTTGGAGGCGTTGCAACGGGTACTGGACGGCAGGCCCGAATATGAAAACGCCAACACCGTTGCCGCATCGCGCCGGTTGATGGAACGGGACTGGCTGACGGAAAAACGCGCGAGACAAGACCTTCTTGAAATCCGTGACCGGTTGATCGAGGAGACCGGACCTGTGGAAGGCGTGCCGCTCGACCAGTATCTGGCGGACGCGCCCCTTGCACAGGCAACCCTTCTGGCGCGCCGCATTGATATGCCGCCCCCTGCAGGTCGCAGATTTCTGTCCGACAGGTTCGACCGGATCGCCCTTTCGCCATGGTTCGGCCCGGTGCTGTTTCTTGGCGTGATGTATCTCCTGTTCTTCCTGACGATCAATGTGTCCGGCGTCTTCATCGATCTGTTCGACGGCCTCGGTCAGGCTGCCTTTGTCGATACGCCAGCGCTCGTTTTCCATCAGCTGGGGCTGTCCGGCACAGTCCTCGACATTGCCGTCAGCGCGATCGGTACCGGCATTCAGACGGTCGGGACTTTCGTGCCGGTGGTCGGGTTCCTGTTCCTGTGCCAGATCTTTCTGGAGGAAAGCGGATACATGACCCGCGCCGCCGTGGTCGCGGACCGTGTGATGCGTCGTCTGGGACTGTCGGGTCGCGCCTTCCTGCCGCTCGTGCTCGGCTTCGGATGCACAATTCCGGCCGTGCTGGCAACGCGGACACTCGACACGCGCGCCGAGCGCATTTTGACCTCGATGATGGCGCCCTTCATGTCCTGCGGGGCGCGCCTTCCGGTCTATGCGTTGTTCGCCGCTGCTTTCTTCCCGGTTGGGGGCCAGAATGTTGTTTTCGCGCTGTATCTGATCGGCATCGCGGCAGCGCTATTCACCGGCTGGATGCTGGCTCCCAGGCTGACCTTGCAGCGCCCCAGGCCTTTGGCAATCGAACTGCCGATCTACCAGATGCCGCCGTTTTCCAGGGTCCTGCGGCTCTGCTGGGCCCGGATCCGGCAATTTGTTGCCGAGGCAGGAAAAACCATCGTGATCGTGGTTGCGCTACTGTCGTTTCTGAATTCCGTCGGCCCCGATGGCAGCTTCGGCAATGAGGACAATGGCACCTCCATACTGGCGCTCACAGCCCGGCAGGTTACGCCCGTTCTTGAACCCATGGGCGTCAGTGCCGACAACTGGCCGGCAGCGGTGGGTCTTTTCACCGGCATGTTTGCCAAGGAAACCGTGGTAGGGACCCTGCAGGCGCTCTACGCGTCCGGCGAAACGACAGGTGAGGAGGTTCCCAATCCGATGGAAACCGCACAAGCGACGGTGCTTGCCCTGAGCGAATCCCTGCTCGGTTTGGCGGATGCCCTGCTTGATCCGCTTGGACTGGATGTCGGTGACATTTCCAGTTTTGAAGCCGCGGCAGGCGAACAGAACGTCCAGCCAGCCGTCTTTGCCGAAATGTCCAGGTATTTCGGCAGCCAGAGCGCTGCATTTGCCTACATGCTGGCCGTATTGCTCTACATCCCCTGCGTTGCGACCCTTTCTGCGATTGCTCGGGAGATCGGTGCCGGTTGGGCCGTCTTTGCTGCGGCATGGACAACGTTTGTCGCCTATTCCGGTGCCACGATCGCCTATCAGCTCAGCCAGATCGGCAACCACGCTGAACGCTCCGTATTCTGGCTGGCACTCATGACGGGACTGATCGGACTGACCTTCTTTATTAGCCGGACCCTTGGAAGAAGTGGTCCGTCCAAGGCGGATTTTCGACCTTCCGCATCCGGGTGAATTTTACCCTCATAACTAGAAAGTGCCAATTTGTGCCGTCGGCGTTCAAGGGGCGGCGAAGGGCGGTCGACGCTGTGAGCATCTGCAAGGCCTTCGCTTCCCTGTGTCTATGAGAGCAGTCAAAGGGCATGTCTGAATGCTCATTTAGATCAGTGCCTTAGATCGGTGGGTCATTACCCGCCGTTCTGTCGAGTTGGACGGAGCGAGGTCAAAGTGACGGCATCGAAATTCGTTCTCCAAACAAGTGCAGATACCGAAACCTTAGGTAGTGGGAATGCGGTTCCTGCTCTGGCCGAGATTGCGGCTGCAATGCTGTAGCGTCGCTGACGGACAGCGTTTCGACGTGGAAAATGTCATTTTTTGATATTATTCGACTCTTGCTTGACAAATGACAAAATACGGATGAAGCATAGAGCCCATCAAGACCGGACCTGCACGTTCAGGACGGCTCAGGGAGGAGCTAATCAGCGTCACTCTTGTCTCGGAAACTTCGGTTGGCCGAGCGCGGACCTTTGTTCAAAGGCGTCTCGCGCATGGCTTCCGGGGCTGAGCCCTTCTGTGACGTTTTTTCAAGCGGAAAGAGAATGCAGAGATTTATCAACGACCCAGACAACCTCGTGGACGAGACCGTTGCCGGCTTCGTGAGGGCGCATAGCGACCTTGTCCGGCTGGATCCGGAAAACGGCCGTGTTGTCGTGTCCACCACAGCGCCGCGGCCAGGTCGTGTGGGTATCGTCACTGGTGGTGGATCGGGTCACGAGCCGGCCTTTATCGGCTATACCGGCCGGAACCTTGTCGACGCCACCGCTGTTGGCGAGCTGTTCTCCTCACCGACCGCCAAGAGCTTTGCCGATGCGATCCGCGCCGCCGATGGCGGCAAGGGTGTTGCCGTCCTCTACGGCAATTATGCCGGCGACAACATGAACGTGAAAATGGCCAAGGAAATGGTGGCTCCCGACGGCATAGAGGTCGTTACGGTGGTTGCCAACGACGACGTCTGCTCTGCGCCGCTTGCCGAGCGGGAAAAGCGCCGGGGTGTCGCCGGAGAAATTTTCATGTGGAAGATCGGCGGAGCGAAGGCTGCGCTCGGCGGGTCATTGACGGAAGTGCAGGCGGCCGCGCAAAAGGCAATCGATGCCTGCCGGTCCGTTGGTGTGGGTCTCGGGCCCTGCACCTTGCCCGCTGTGGGTCATCCCAATTTTTCGATCGAAGCCGGTACGATGGAAGTCGGCATAGGTCACCACGGCGAACCCGGAGTTCGTGTCGAAAAGCTCGCTTCTGCCGATGCCGTGGCCGATGACATGCTGAAGATCGTTCTCGATGATCACGGACTTGAGGACGGAGCGGAAGTCGCCGTGCTTGTTTCAGGTCTCGGTGCCACGCCCGTGAACGAGCTTTATGTCCTCTACAACCGCATCGAGACACGTCTCCAGGCGCAGGGCATTCGTGTGCACAAGGCGTTTGTCGGCAACTACTTCACCTCCCTGGAAATGATTGGTGCGACCTTGACGGTCATGGCGCTCGACAGTGAGCTGAAAGAGCTGCTGGACATGGCCGCCGAGGCACCGGGCATGTCGACCGGGAAGGTCGAAGCACCGGAAGTTACCGAAGGCGCTCAGACCCACAGGTCACGGGGAAGCCGAAAAGAAGCGCGGTCCACCGTCGCAAAGGATGTCACCATAGAAGGACCTTCTGTGCCTGTTGCGGGATCTCAGGAGATCGTGGCGGAAGTTGCCGAGGTGATCGTCGCGAACAAGGCCTATCTTTCCGAAATCGACGGTCTGATCGGGGACGGTGATCACGGAATCAACATGGCCAAGGGGTTTGGTCGTGCAGCGGAGCGTATTTCCGGCAAGTCCCTTTCACTTGATGAGGCGATGAACGTTCTGTCCGATGTCCTGATGAGCGAGATCGGCGGATCCATGGGGCCATTGTACGGCTTCATGTTCCAGGAAATGGCAACGACCGTTCAGGGGCGCCCCGCCATCGATGCCGACGGGTTCTCGGCCGTTCTCAATGCCGCGCTTGAAGGCGTCCGCCGGACCGGTTCGGCAAATGTTGGCGACAAGACATTGATCGACACGCTTGTTCCGGCGGTCGAAGCCTTTGACAGTGCAAAATCGCAAGGGTTCGTTGCTGCCCTTGCCGCCATGCGCAGGGCCGCAGAACAGGGACGTGACAGCACGATCGATCTGGTCGCGAAGATCGGACGTGCCAGCCGTCTGGGCGAACGATCGCGCGGTGTGCTGGACGCAGGCGCGACATCCTGCTGCCTTATCCTGGTGGCACTGGCCGACTCACTTGAAAAGAGGCTGGGCTAAACGGAGCAGCAGACGAACCATGACAAACCTCAACGCAACGCAAATGACCGAATTGCTCCGCATCGTCTCGATGCGGATCGACGAAGCAAGTGCCGAACTTGGTGCCCTGGATGGCGCCATCGGTGACGCCGACCATGGGAACACCATGGCACGCGGATTTGCTGCGGTCGTTACCGCATGCGTTGAGGCTGCAAACCAGGACGTGAAGGCCGGTGCCCTGTTGCCGATTTCAGGACGCTCGTTCCTGAATGCCGTCGGTGCAACGACCGGCCCGCTCTATGCCAGTGCCTTCCTTCGGGCTGGGCAGGCCTTTGATGCGCAGCAGGATATTCCGTTGGATCGTCTCCCGGAGATGGTCGTCTGCTTCTGCGACGGGATTGCACAACGGGGCAAGGCGACCCCCGGCGACAAGACCATGCTGGACGCCTGGGGACCGGCTGCGCGTGCCGTAACAGAAGCACAGCAGAATGGCGCTGGTCCGGTTGCTTGCCTCGATGCGGCGCTGGAGGCGGCGAGCGAAGGGCGAGAAGCCACGCGCGCCATGGTCGCCTCCGTCGGCCGGGCCGCAAGACTGGGTGAAAGATCGCTCGGGCATGTCGACCCGGGAGCCGCCTCCGCAGTCATCATCATTGCCGCATTGCGCGAGGGCCTCGCGAACCTCCTGCAAGAGGAGGCAAGCTGATGGTGAAGCGTTCCGGCGGGAAATCCGACAAGGCCGTCCTGAGTGAAATGCCGATGCGGTTCGGCGACGATCCGCTGCTGTGGGCTGCCTGGCTCTATTACGAAGATGGCATGACCCAGGCGGACATCGCCAACCTCATGGGGCTTTCCCGGGCGTCGGTAAATACCTATCTGGCCGATGGGCGTACGCGTGGGCTGGTCAATATCGAGATCGAACCGGATCGTTTCCGTTCGGTCATGATCGCAAAGGCCATGAAGGACCGCTTCAACCTGCAGGATTGCCTGGTCATCCCCAGCGAAGGCGGTGATCGCTCTCTGTTCGAACGGCTTGGCGCTGCAGGTGCGCAGGTGCTCAAGAGGCTGGTGCGCGCCGGCGACACGATTGCAGTGGCCTGGGGCCGGTCTGTTCTGTCCCTTGCCGAGGAATTGCACCATCCGGGCCTTGCCGACATTCGCGTCGTTCAGGCGTCCGGCAGCACGACGGCGCGTATACCCTGGACCCCGGAGGCCTGCGCCGCTCGCCTTGCCGAAGCTCTCGGGGCTCGTTGGGTGCCCCTGTCGGCACCTGCCATAGTATCCTCGCCGGAAATGCGTGAACGGCTGCTGGCCGAAACCGTCTTGTCCGAGCAGATGGTCGTTCTTTCGGAAGCCAATCGCATCGTGATGGGCATTTCGTCGATGCGCCCGGAAAGCACAATTCACACAAGCGGTTTTCTCGACGGGGTCGACCAGCAAGCGCATTATCAGGACGCGGTCGGCAGCGTCAGCGGCCGCTTCATCTCGGCACGCGGGGAACCGGTTATCGGTCCGGTCAACGATCGGACGATCGGCCTTGATCTCGCAGCGTTGCGGGCAATCCCGCAGCGCATTGCCGTTGCCGGCGGTATTGAAAAGGTTTCGGCGATCCTTGCTGCGCTGCGCGGCGGATACGTCAATGTGCTGATCACCGATGCGGCCAGTGCAAGAGGTGTGCTCACGGCGGATGGCTGGCAGGAACCGAAGCGGCGTTCGCAAGTTCCGGCCCCTGTTGTCGAGGGAGCTGCACCGCGCGTCCATCACGGCGGCGACAAGAAACTGATCAACGAAGCACGGGACATTGTCGACGAGAGTATCGACGGTCTCCTGCTGGCGCATGAACCCTTGCTTGCCAAGGTGCCGGGGACCCATCGTGCCGTGATGGCGCGGAACGGGCCGAGGTCCGGAAAGGTCGGCATCGTCATTGGGGGCGGTTCGGGCCATGACCCCGGGTTCTGGGGTTATGTCGGCCAGGGCTGCGCTGATGCTGCCGTCATGGGCAACATCTTTGCCGCGCCGCCGCCTGATCCGATTCTGGCTGCGAGCCGTGCAGTTCATGGCGATGCCGGGCTTCTTTATATCTACGGAAACTTCTCCGGTGACGTCATGAACTTCGACATGGCTGCCGAAATGGCAGCGGCGGAGGGAATTCGTGTTCGTCAGGTTGTGACGACAGACGACATCGCCTCGTCACCACCGGATGCCCGCGGGTCGCGCCGGGGTGTTGCCGGCAACGTCTTCGTTTTCAAGATCGCGGGGGCTGCGGCAGATCTCAATGCCTCGCTAGAGGCCTGCGAAATCGTTGCGCGGCGCGCGGCCGACTGTACCTACACGATGGGACTGGCCCTGGAGCCGGTAAGGCTGCCCGATACCCGTCAGCCGAGTTACGAGGTCGGTCCGGACGAGATGGAGATCGGGGTCGGCATCCACGGTGAACCCGGTGTGATGCGGCAGAAGATCGTCAAGGCGGATGATGCCGCGGATCTGCTTCTGGACCGCATTCTGAGCGAGATGGCACCGGTGCGCGGCGATCGCGTGGCGCTCCTCATCAACTCGCTCGGCGGCACCCAGACGATGGAACTCTACATTCTGGCACGCCGTGTCCGCCAGCGTCTGAAGGCGCATGGCATCGGCGTTCACCGCACCTTCGTCGGACCGTATTTCACCTCGCTGGACATGAAGGGAGTGTCGCTCTCGCTGATGAAGCTGGACGACGAGCTTATCACCCTTCTCGACCATCCCTGCCACACTCCTGCACTGACGGAACTCGGTGAGCAGAAGGGTGGAAAATGACGAAAAGACAATGGGTTAAAGGTGAATTGTCAAACCTTGAATCAGAGTGATTGACATTTGTCAGATACCCTTGTCTAAATACAATTAACGATCCGGAGTGCAAACGCTCCGGCCCCTGGGAGGAAAGATTGTTGCCTAGAGCTGACCGACAGACGGTGTTTTTGGCGCTGATCAATGTGATCGTGCTGGTCACCGGTGCCCTGCTTGCAGGTGCCAATTTTATCGACAGCTATAACCTGCAGATCATGGCTGCCCAGGTACCGGAGCTCGGCCTGCTGGCGCTTGGCGTGACCCTGGCCATGATCTCCGGGAACGGCGGTATTGATCTTTCCGGTATCGCCCTGGCCAATCTTTCCGGCATCGTTTCGTTTCTGGTCGTTCGTGCACTTGTCGTGCCGGGTGACGATCCGCTGCTGTTCTCCTGGACGTTCGCCGGCGTTGCAATTGCGGTCGGTCTCGTCGGTGGTCTTCTGAATGGAATCGTCATCGCCTTTGCCGGTCTGACGCCGCTGATCGCGACACTCGGCACCCAGCTGCTGTTCACCGGTGTCGCCGTCTGGCTGACCAACGGATCGGCACTCAGCCTCGGATATATTCCGCCGCTCGACAGCTTTGGAAACCTGCCCGTTCTCGGCGTTCCCCTGTGCTTCACGCTGTTTGTCGTGGTGGCCGCGCTGATTGCCTATGTCCTGCGCTATACGCCCTTCGGTGTGAAGCTGATGCTGCTCGGGTCGAATGCGAAGGCCGCTCACTATGGCGGTATTCCGGCCCGCCGCATGATCGTGATCACCTATACGATCTGCGGAATTCTGGCCTCTATCGCGGGTGTCGTCATCGCTTCACGCAATCTGTCCGTCAAATGGGATTACGGCAGCTCCTATGTCCTCATCGCGATCCTGATTGCGGTTTTGGGTGGCGTGAAGCCGGAAGGCGGATACGGCAAGGTGCTGTGCGTTCTTCTTGCGGCAACGGCGCTGCAGATCCTGTCGAGCCTGTTCAACTTTCTCGGAATCTCGAACTTCTTCCGCGACCTTGCCTGGGGTGTCCTTCTGCTCGCCCTGCTGGCCTCGGCTCGCGTGAACTTCAGCATCTGGTTGCCATCAAGGCAATGAACGGATGCGCCGCGGGCCTGAGGGCATCCCGGGCGGCGCAAGAATGAACAGCCCTTTTAAAAAACCGTGGAGGAAAGACTATGAAATCAGTCAAGAAACTGGCTGGAAGCGCGCTCGTCCTGAGCACTATACTTGCCGGCCCGGCTTTGGCTGCAGACGAGCAGACCATCACGACGGTCGTGAAGGTTACCGGCGAAAACTGGTTCATCCGCATGAACGAAGGCGTCGATGCCTTCAATGCGGACAAGGAGGCTATCGACGCCACCCAGATCGGCCCGGCACAGGCCGATGCCGCTCAGCAGGCGCGCATCATCGAGGATCTGGTTGCCAAGGGCGTATCCGCGATCGCGGTAGTGCCGATGGATCCGTCCGCACTGGAAGGCGTGCTGCGCCGTGCACAAGGCCGTGGCATCAAGGTCATCGCCCATGAAGGTGACAGCATCGTCAACGCGGATGCCGACATCGAAGCTTTCGACAACGCGGCGTTCGGCACCAAGATCAACGAAGGTCTGGCTGAATGCATGGGCGGTGAAGGCAAGTGGACGACCTTCGTCGGCTCGCTCGGCAGCCTGACGCACAACCAGTGGGTTGATGCCGGTGCGGCCAACGCGGAAGCAAAGTATCCGGGCATGGAACTGGTTGCTGCGAAAAACGAATCCTTCAACGACGCCAACAAGGCGTATGAGAAGGCCAAGGAAATCCTGCGCGCCTATCCGGACATCAAGGGTTTCCAGGGTTCCTCCGCAATCGACGTCATCGGCATCGGCCGTGCGATCGAGGAAGCTGGCCGGTCTGATCAGACCTGCGTCTTCGGCCTGGGTCTGCCCAAGGACACCGGACCTTACCTGGAGACCGGCGCTGTCGACCGGATCTACTTCTGGGATCCGAAGGATGCCGGCTACGTGATGAACGTCGTTTCGGAAAAGATCCTCAACGGCGAAGAAATCACCGATGGCGCCGACCTCGGCGTGCAGGGCTACAACTCGGTCAAGGTGAGCCAGGGTCCGGGCAAGGGCATCATCATTCAGGGTCAGGCCTGGGTTGATGTCGGCAAGGAAAACTACGGCGAATACCCGTTCTGATCCTCTGACACACGACTGCAAAACAGGGGGCGCGGGAACACCGCGTCCCCGAACCTATCGAATTCACAGGACGTCACCATGCAGCCCCAGCCCGCTCAGTCTCAAAAGACAGGCACGGCGCCTTTTCTAGAGATCCGCAATGTGCGCAAGTCGTTCGGCGGCGTGCAGGCGCTGAAGGATGTCAGCGTCACGCTTCATGCCGGACAGATCTACCATCTCATGGGTGAAAACGGCTGCGGCAAGTCCACGTTGATCAAGATCATCTCTGGCGCCCAACCGGCGACATCGGGACAGATCTTCATCGATGGCGTGCAGACCGAAGGCGAGGTCGCAGGCGATCTCGGTGCCATCGGTGCCCTGCGTGCGGGCATCGAGACCGTCTATCAGGACCTTTCCCTACTCCCCAATCTGTCGGTTGCCGAAAATGTCGCCCTCACAGGTCAGCTCGTGGAGGCAGACGGCAGTCTCGCCCGGAGGCTGAAGTTGGGCGCGCTTTACGAAACTGCGGCCAAGGCTCTTGAGCAGGTTCATCTGCCGACGGACCGTGCCTTCCTGACGCGCAGAATTGACACGCTTCCTCTTGCAACCCGGCAGCTGGTCGCGATTGCTCGCGCCATTGCCGCAGAGGCACGGCTCGTCATCATGGATGAGCCGACCACTTCGCTCACTCGGCAGGAAGTGAACTACCTGCTTTCCGTCGTCCGGAAGCTTTTGGACAAGGGCGTGACGGTCCTGTTTGTGACGCACAAGCTCGACGAGGTGAAGTCGCTTGGTGGACACGCCATCATCATGCGTGACGGTCAGAAGGTTGCCGAGCGCGACGTGACCACCACCAACAAGGCCGAAATCGGTCATCTGATGACCGGTCGCGAGATTTCCGAGGCCCGGTATCGGACCGAACCGAAAATCGGCGACACACTGCTTCAGGTCGAAGGACTGAGCCAGGGACGTGCCTTCAAGAACCTCTCGTTCACGGTGCGCAAGGGGGAAATTCTGGGTGTGACCGGCCTTCTGGATTCCGGCCGCAACGAGCTGGCCCTTGCGCTGTCCGGTGTCGTCCCGGCAGAGCGCGGCACGATCCGTCTGGACGGCCGGTCGGTTGCCCTGCGCTCACCGGCCGAAGCCATCAGGGAAGGCGTCGGCTATGTTCCCGAAGACCGCCTGACTGAAGGCCTGTTCCTGGAGAAATCCATTCAGGACAACGTCACGTTGCCCGTGCTGAACAGGCTTCGCAATTTCTTCGGAATGATCAGCCAGCGCAAGGCGCGCAAGCTCTCCGAAGACCAGATCACTGATCTTCAGGTGGTCGCGCCCGATGTCACGGTGCCGGTGCAGTCGCTTTCGGGCGGTAACCAGCAACGGGTTCTGATCGGACGCTGGCTCACCATCGAACCACGCCTTCTGGTACTGCACGGCCCGACTGTCGGCGTCGATGTCGGCTCGAAGGACACGATCTTCCGCATCATTCAGCGTCTGGCGGACGACGGCATGGCTGTCGTGATCATTTCCGATGACCTTCCCGAGCTGCTGCAGAACTGCGACCGCATTCTCGTCATGCGACAGGGTGGGATCGTCGCAGATTATGCGGCCGAAGAGGTCGATGAAGACGGGATCTACCAGACAATGGCTGCAGGCCCGGCGACGGAAGCGCCGGCGAACATGGACGAGGAAGCCGCACAGTGACCGACATGACCCTTACCAACAGCAGACCCGGCGTGTTCAAGCGCATCTGGGATCTGATGGGCCGCAGACCGGAGCTGTTCACGCTTGCACTCGTCATCCTGACGGTGATCGGCGTTGCGATTGCCAATCCGGACTTTCTGGCGGTCAACAACCTCTTCGACATTCTGCGAGCCTCGGTGGTCCGCGGCATCTTTGCGATGGGCGTGCTTGCCGTTCTTGCCGCCGGCGGGATCGATGTATCGTTTACCGCGATAGCAGCCTTCGTCATGTACGCGCTGACCATGCTGGTCACGAATGTGTTTCCGGGCATGCCGATCTGGGTGATCCTGCCGCTGGCGGCCGCCGGAGGGGCTGCTTTCGGCGTGGTCAACGGGCTTCTGGTCCATGCGCTGCGCACGCCTTCGCTGATCGTCACCATTGGCACCCAGTACTTCATTCGCAGTTTCCTGCTGACTTTCATCGGAACGGCCCTGTTCATGAATATTCCGGCCGCAATGGATGGCTTCGGGAAAGCCTCGCTGATCACGTGGCATGGCACCAATGGTGTCATCTCGACCCTGCCGGCAACAGTGCTGGTGCTGGTGGCCGCGGCTTTTGCGACCTGGTTCATCCTCGAAAGAACGCTCATGGGACGGGCGATCTTTGCAGCTGGCGGCAATCCGGGCATTGCCGAGCGCCTCGGGTTCAATCTGTTCTATGTCAGGTTGTTCGTCTTCGGCTGGGCCGGCCTTCTGGCTGGTGTCGCTGGTATCGTGCATGTCGCTTCGAACCGGCTTGCCAACCCGTTCGACCTTGCAGGCATGGAACTGGAAATCATCGCGGCAGTGGTGCTCGGCGGCGCCAAGATCACCGGCGGTTCGGGAACCGTGGTCGGCACACTGCTCGGCGTCGTCCTGATCACGCTGGTCAGCAACGTTCTTGTCTTCATCGGTATCCCCAGCACGCTTCAGCTCGCCATCATCGGCGCCTTCATCCTGCTGGCGGGCACGATCTTCGCATTGCGCAACCGCGCCTGAAACATACTTTCCCGGGAGGAAAAATGAGCCACGATGCTGCTGTCATAGGCCTTTACATTCTTGACGTTCTCGGTCGGCCAGTCGATGCGATCCCCGAGGGCGGCAACGTCGAGTTCATCGACGAAATTCGGTTGACCGTTGCCGGTACCGCGGGCGGTACTGTGATCGATCTGGCGAAACTCGGACTGAACTGTCTGGCCGTGGGAGCCGTAGGCGACGATGAAAAGGCCGACTTCGTGCTGTCGACGCTCAACCGGTTCAAGGTCGACACCAGCCTGATGCAGCGGCTCGAGGGCGTACCGACTTCGGCAACCATCCTGAACGTGCGCCGCAACGGTGACCGTCCGGCCCTGCACCAGCGCGGCGCGTCCGATCATTTCGATGTCCCCGCCGACATGCTTGATGCCGTGCTGGCGCCGTCAATCATTCACCTGGGTGGAACCGGACTGCTGGCCAAACTGGACGGCGAGCCGAGCGCGAGACTTCTGGCGGAAGCCAAGAAACGTGGCCGCACGGTCACCTTCGATTTGCTGGGAGCCAACGAAAACACAATCGACCTGCTCCTGCCGCTGCTTCCTCATGTCGATTATTTCATGCCGTCGATCGAAGAAGCCCGTCTGATTTCCGGTGCAGGCGACATCCAGGAAGCAGGACGTTTTTTCCTGGATCGCGGCGTCAAGCAGTGTGTCTTCACGCTTGGTGGTGACGGTGTCTGCTTCATGGATCACCAGGGTGAGTTTGTCCGCCAGCCAGCGTTCGAAATTTCCGTCGTGGATACGACCGGCTGCGGCGACGCCTTCGATGCCGGGTTCATCACGGCCCTTCATCACAAGATGGATCTGAAGACTGCGCTGAACTTTGCGCAGGCCTCGGCGGCGCTTGTGGCGACGGGGCTCGGGTCTGACGCGGGCATCAAGAGCTTCGAGGACACCGTCAACTTCATGAATTCGGCAAAGGTTCTTGCCTGACCGACGGTACGCGCGGGCCTCAGCCCTTGAGGAGAGCCCGCGCCGTTTCCAGGTCGGTGACAAAATGGGTTGCATAGCCACCCTTCAGCGTTGCGCGAATTGCCTCGAGCTTTGACAATCCGCCTGCCACGCAAAGCCGGCGTGGAATGGCGCGCAGCTCATCGAGTTCGATCCCCATCATGCGCTTGTCGAATTCCCGCGTGATCTGATTGCCCTCCTCATCAAGGAACCGGCAGATCAGAACGGCTTTCGCGCCGTCTTCACCGTAAGCGTCGATTTCCTCGTCCGTCGCGATGTCGGCAAAGCGGATGGTGCTTTCCGGACCAAGGCCACCGAGCCCGAAAACGATCGTACGGGCTTGCCGGATCATGTCGAACTGGCGTTCGAGGGCAGGTTCACGTCGCAGCGCCTGGCACAGGTCTGCGCTCGACAGAACAGCCGGTGCATTCAGATTCATGCTGATCGCACCAAGCTTACGGGCCATGATTGCGGTGCAGAGTTCGGCGGAAAAGTCGCGCTTGCTGGTAGCGGCTCCTGTCACCTGAACCACCGTGACCCCGTCGACGTCGCTCATGGGTTTCAACGCGTCGGCAACCGCAAGAACAGTCTTGCCCCAGGAAACACAGAGGATCTCACCGGGGTCGATCATCCGCTCCAGCTGGCGCGCACCGGCTGCACCAAGGGTCAATAGCCGTGTCTGGGCATCCGCGCCGGGTTGATGCTGCACCACCAGCGTTTCGCTGAGGCCAAAGCGTTCGCATATCTCCCGTGAGAGATCGGAACGTGCCATGACGCCCGCATCCATGGCGATGCGAACGACACCCCGCTCTCGTGCTTCTTGAAGATAGTTCACGATGGTCGCGCGCGAGACACCGATGATGCCGGCAATGTCGCTCTGGTTGAGTGATTCTTCGTAATAGAGCCAGGCTGCCCAGACGACGACATCGTCAAACTCCGCAGGTACGCGGCGATTGACCTCTCGAGACGGTTCCATTGTCATGACCGCTCCCCCCTTTGTTGCCGATCTGAATTGCACGATTTCGGCCGATAGTCCAATCCGCCGATTAGTGAATCTGACTTTTGGCAACATTAAGTAACATTTGTCATTTCGTTGCAACAAAAGACGACAATGTCACGATTGTCTGGAGACAAGAATTGTCGAGAGGATCTCAGGCAAGCCGTACGTCGATTTTTCTGGACAGCATTCGGTCGACAAGCAGCGGGGGAACGGCGGAATTCACGACAACCGCGTCGTAGTCACGAAGATCGTTGCCACCGTAAAAGGCCTTCTTGTCGAACATCCCATGGCTGGCAACCAGGATGATCCGCTTGGCCTTTTCCTGCATGGCTTTCCGAACGGCCAGGTCTTCTTCGGTCTCGTAGAAGGTCTTTTCCTCGAAGATCGCATCCGCAGAGACAATCGCCGCATCCGCATCGATGTCATTGATTTCCCGGATCGTTTGCGGACCGTGGAAACAGCCAGACCAGGATTTGAACGTCCCCCCGAGCCCGATGAGAGAAATATCGGGAAGCTCGCGGAAATCGTTCATCAGATCGAGGGAGTTGGTCACGATGGTGAGCGGCACCTTGCTGGCAAGGTACCTGGCTGCGTGCCTCAGGATTGGGGAACCTGCGAGAAAAACGGTCTGACCGGGCTGGATCAGATCCGCAGCGGCCGCTGCGATCGCCTGATAGTGGCCGGCGTCAGTTGCCGCGGTATCAGCCGGTTCAGCTAAACCAGCAGCACTGGTTCTGGAGGTGATCACACCGCGGGACTTCGAGACAAGCCCGTCCTCGACCAGCGTGTCGATATCGCGATGGACCGTCATCAGGCTGATGCCGAAGCGTTTCGAAATCTCGTCGATGCGCGCACTCTGGCGGCTGTTGACGTAGTCGGCGATCAAACGCCTGCGCGCGATCTGGCGCGCCTGTCGGCTGTCGGTGGGAAGGTGGGGCCGGTTTCCGGGAGAACTGCTGTTGTCCGATGCCACGCTGTGTCGCTTCTGCTGCTGCTCGATCAGCTTCACTTAACGTCAAAGTCCGAATTTGGCAAAGTGGCAGCGTTGCGGTCCGGTTGCCCGGAAAAAAGCGGAGGCACCTTGCGATGCCTCCGTCAGGTGGGGAGGTATTATTGGGTCAGGGTGAAGGCTGCCGTGACCTTGTCGACGTTGTCGGCCGTGATCAGCACGCAATCGAAGAGCTGCTTTTCGCTTTCCGCGCCGGTGGAGCCGGTCTTGATGTACTTGTCGGCCTGGCGGATTGCTTCAGCGGAGAAGACAGCAACCGGCTGCAGCACGGTGTACTGAAGTTCGCCAGCACGGATGGCAGCAACCGCGTCCGGCGAACCGTCAAAGCCGCCGACCTTCACCTGGTCAAGCTTGCCGGCTTCCTTCAAGGCGGCGATTGCGCCGAGAGCCATTTCATCGTTGCCGGAAATGACGCCGATGATGTCCGGATTGGCCTGAAGCATGGACTGCATTTTCTGATAACCCTGGGTACGGTCCCAGTTGGCGACTTCCTGTGCTGCCTTTTCCAGATCCGGGTACTGGGTCAGCACGGTTTCGAAACCGTTGGAACGGGTCGCTGCGTTGTTGTCGGACGGCGCACCGAAAAGCTCGACGTATTTACCCTCTTCACCAACGGCTTCCACCCACTGCTGTGCACCGATTGCAGCGCCCTGGGCGTTGTTGGAAACGAGCTGTGCCTGGGCAAGGCCTTCCTGGTTGATTTCAGCGTTGATGAGGAACACCGGAATGCCGGCGGCCACGGCCTTCTTCACCGCACCGACAGAACCGTCTGCATTGGCCGGGTCGAGAATGATTGCCTTGGACTGGTTGGTGATCGCGGTGTCGATCAGGGTGCTTTCGGTGTTGGTGTCACCCTTGTGGGCGCTGACCTGGGCCTCGTAGCCGAGTTCTTCCGCAGTCGCCTTTGCCACATGGCCTTCGGTGTACCAGTAGGGGTTGGCCGGGTCGTTGACGATGATCGAGATCAGGCCGTCGGCAAGAGCCGGGCTTGCAATCATCGGCAGGACGACGGCAGCAGCAAGCAGGGTCCGTCTGGTAAATTTCAACATCAAGTATTCCTCCCTTAGCGTGAATGGGGGTCGCCAATTGGCGGGTATTCCCGCTCCCTAAGTCCTCCGGGAGCGGCGAAATCTGTTCGAGGCAGTGGCTATTTCTTCCGCGCGCTGCCGTATTGGATGGAGTTCATCAGGACGGCGAGCACGATCACGGCACCGGTGAAAACGGTCTGCCAGTAGGACGAGACGCCGATGATCACGAGGCCGTCGGACAGGAAGCCAATGACGAAGGCACCCAGCATGGTGCCTCGGACGGTGCCTCGGCCACCGGTCAGGGCTGCGCCGCCGATCACCACAGCAGCAATTGCGGTCAGCTCGTAGGTCGTTCCCGCGGTCGGGCCAGCGGATGTCAGCTGGGACGAGAGAACTAGACCTGCGATGGCCGCAAGAATGCCGGAGAGCGTATAGACCGACACCTGCACCTTCTTGACCGGAACGCCGGAAAGATCGGCCGCGTGGGCATTGCCGCCGGAAGCGTAGAGCCAGCGACCGAAGGCAGAACGGCTGAGCATCAGGCCGGCAACGATCGCAAGTGCCGCCAGCACCAGAACACTGATCGGTACGCCGAACAGACGGTTGAAACCAAGCCAGTCGAAACCGGTGTTTCCAAGCGAAGGATCGCCGGACAGGTTGTTGTAGGTGAGGCCGTTGGTCATCAACAGGGCGATGCCGCGGGCGACATACATAACGCCGAGCGTTGCCACGAAAGCCGGAACGCGGAACCAGGCGATCAGGATCCCGTTGACCGCGCCAACCAGCGCCCCGACGACACAAGTAATGACGACCACCGCCCAGACCGGCGGATAGACGATGACGCCGAAGGCATCCAGAACGATGCCCTGCATCTGGAAGCCGGCAATGACACCGGACAGGGCCAGAATGGAGCCGACCGAAAGGTCGATGCCACCGTTCAGGATCACCAGCAGCATGCCGATGGCCAGAATGCCGTAGATCGCCACATGCGACGACATGATCAGGAAGTTCCCGACCGTGAAATAATGCGGCGACAGGAACGAGAAAACGGCAATGATCGCGATAAGGGCGAAGAAAGCGCGGCCTTCGAGAAGGAGCCGTGCTATATTGTGCTCGCGGGACTGGCGGTTCTTGGCGACCGGTTGCGTGTTGGCGCTCGTAACGCTCATAATCTGATCTCCGTCAGGCGACCACGGCTTCGCCGGAGGCGGCCATGATCTTTTCCTTGCTGATGGTTGAATCGAATTCCGCCGAGATCCGGCCCCGGTGCATGACGATGATGCGGTGGGCGATGGACAGGCATTCGCCGACTTCCGAGGTCGAGTAGATGACGGCCAGACCTTCGCGGGCACGTTCGGCCAAGAGCCGGAACACTTCCGCCTTGGCGCCGATATCGATGCCGCGGCTTGGCTCGTCGAGCATGATCACCTTCGGCTCGGTGGCCAGGATCTTGCCGATCACGACCTTCTGCTGGTTGCCGCCAGACAGCGAGCCAATCGCCGCGCCCGGTCCGGAGGTTTTGACGGTGACCTTGCGGATGCTGGTTTCGATGAGATCGGATTCCAGCTTTCTGGACGTGAAGATGCCGCGCGTGAAATCCATTATGGAGGCAAGCGACAGGTTCTGGCCGACCGTCATTGTCTGGACGAGGCCGTCCTTCTGCCGATCCTCGGGAACAAGCGCGAGACCATTGGCAATTCTCTGGCCGATCGAGAGTGGCGAGACATTGCCGCCGTTCAGGAGGATGTCTCCCGTCTCCTGCTTCAACCGCCCGGCAACGGTTTCCAGAAGTTCAGTGCGTCCGGCGCCCATCAATCCGTAGATGCAGACGATCTCGCCGGCTTTCACGTCAAGCGACAGGTCGTCGACCACGTTGTAATCCGCGCCTGACGGGTCGGCGACGGTCAGATTGCGAATGGAAAGGGCGGTTTCGCCAAATTCGTAACCGGTCGGTGGTGAGCCGAGATCATAGTTCTCGCCCACCATGTTGCGGACGATCCATTCCAGGTCGATGTCGCTGCGTGGCGCATAGGCGGTCATCACGCCATCCCGCAGGACAACCGCGTGATCGGTGATCTGGAGCGCTTCTTCCAGGTGATGGGAAATATAGACGATGGAAACGCCGCGGCTTGTCAGATCGCGAATGACCTTGAACAGCACTTCCACTTCCGAGGCAGAAAGGGCAGAGGTTGGCTCGTCCATGATCAGGATGCGGCTGTCATATGAAAGCGCACGGGCAATTTCGACGATTTGCTGCTGGCCGAGGCGCAGATCCTCAACCGTTGTCAGCGGGTCGATATCCTCTTCCAGCTCCACCATCAGCGCTCGCGTCTGGCGTTCTTCCTCCGCGAAGTCGACCCCCATCGGTCCGCGAATTTCACGGCCCATGAAGATGTTGTCCCGCACGGAAAGGTTCGGCGCCAGGCTCAGCTCCTGGTGGATGATGGAGATGCCTCTGTCCCGGGCTTCGGTAGCCGAGGCAAAGGTGATCGGTGCGCCATCCAGAATGATTTCACCCGTCGTCGGCGTCGTGATGCCGGACAGGATGCGCATCAAGGTCGACTTGCCGGCGCCGTTTTCGCCGAAAAGGGTGGTGACCTGGCCACGATGAATGTCGAAGTTGACACCCTTCAGAGCCTGGATCGCACCGTAGGACTTGGCGACATTACGCGCGGCGAGCACGACTTCGTCTTCAACTGCGGCAACGGGATGGATCGCGTTCATCGAACGGTGACCTCCGTCGGTGTTACCAGCCAGTTCTTGGGATTGATCAGGCGGAACGCGCCGGTGACCTGAATGGTCTTGCCGGTGAGGGCGCTCGTGTCGAGGCCTTCAAGCACCACCTGCTTCATTGCCCGGTTGATGGCGGAAGCGGCGTTCTGATACTCGATCTGGTTCTTGAAATCGCCGAAGGCGATATCCCCCGGGACATCGCGAAGATCCGTGCCGTTGATGGCAGGACCCGTCTGGACGCGAACCCGGATTTCCGACGGGACACCGTCAATCGTGACGTTGTAAAGTCCCGACTTTCCTTCGCCGACGACACCTTCGAACTTCACCGGAATGATCGAACCGGTAGACGAAGCCGTGCCGTAGGTTTCGGCCAGCTTTGCTTTGTCGGAAAGCGCCAGGGCTCCGATCTCGCTAGCTTCGACAGCCTTCTGCGCAACGAAGTCGCGAATACGCGGGAAAGTGTCCACACCATAGACGTCAGGTGAAAAAGCCTGTTGCCGAATGTCGCTCTCGGAGCCGACACGCACGACCTTGGTGTCCAGGACTATGGCGCCGACCACTACAGCGGCGATCGCGACCGCGATCCACTTTCCATAGCTGGGCTTCACGAATGATGCGCCGCCGACTGCTGTTTCGACCTTGGCCATATCTTCCTCCGGCATGCAATTCTCGTTCGGCCGCGACAAGGCTTGCGGCCGGCATGTTCTTTTCGTGTCAGGAGCTGGATGTGTCGGACGCCCGTTAACCGCGCCCGTTCAGCACGTCCTTAGCGGCTATGCGCAACTGAATGCGCAAATGCCCGGTGCTGCGTGCGGCATTGGTCCGCGATGCGCTTCCGGGTGGCCGCCATTTCTAACGTGAAAACCATTGTTCTCCTCCCAGTCCGCGCTTGCGCGGCTTTTTCGTTTGAGGGTCCCGTTCCTGCGAACGTTGCTCCCGCCCTCGCACTGGGAGAAATGCCTACTGCATGCCTCCCAATGACAATCATCCTAGATGAAATAAATTACTTTGTCAGTAAAAAAATACATGCATATGAGATAATAGTGTTATATATAGACTGCAGAAGCTTCGTCCCGAACGGCGCATGCAGGGCTGTGCAAACAGTCAGGATCTGCGAGAGTCCGGTCAGTTGAAGCTTTCTGGGAGGAATGAAATGCAAGCCGAAATAGCGGCTCTTGAGCATGGCTTGGGCGGTGGACGCCATCATGCATAAGGGCGACATTCTTATCGGAATCGACTCCGGCACGTCCGTGGTGAAAGCGGTGGCGTTCGACCTTTCAGGCACCCAGATTGCGGTGGCTTCGGTCACGAATGCCTATGACACTGGCGCCGGAGGTGCCGCGACCCAGTGCATGAGCCGAACCTGGCATGACTGTGTCACAGCCCTGAAACAGCTTGGTAATCTGGTCGAAGGCCTGAGCGGGCGCACTGTCGCGATCGGCGTGACCGCGCAGGGAGACGGAACCTGGCTGGTGGGGCGGGACAATGTTCCGGTCGGTGATGCCTGGCTTTGGCTTGATGCTCGTGCCGCACCTACTGTCAGCCGGCTGGAAGGAAATGCGCTGAACCGGGCCCGGTTCGAGGCAACGGGAACAGGGCTGAATACCTGTCAGCAAGGCGCCCAGCTTGCGCATATGGACCGGTTTGATCCGGCAAGCCTGGACCGTGCGGAAGTCGCGCTTCATTGCAAGGACTGGCTCTACCTGAACCTCACGGGCGTCCGGGCAACTGACCCGTCCGAGGCTAGTTTCACCTTCGGCAACTTCCGGACCCGGCAATATAATGATGTGGCTATCGAAGCGCTCGGCCTCAGGCACCGGCGGCATCTGCTGCCGGAGATCGTCGAGGGAACGGAAACGACCCACGGGCTGAGCGATGCAGCCGCGCAGGCGACAGGCCTTTGGGCAGGGACACCGGTTTCGCTCGGCTACGTCGACATGGTGATGACGGCACTTGGCGCCGGTGTCTACACGGGCGAAGCGGATGCCGCTTGTTCGACGATTGGCTCCACCGGTGTGCACATGCATGCCAAGCCAGCCGAAGAAGTGCACCTCAATGCTGAAGGCACAGGCTATGTGATTGCGCTGCCGGTGCCGGGCATCGTTACCCAGGTGCAGACCAACATGGCGGCCACGCTCAATCTCGACTGGGTTCTCAACATTGCCGCTGACGTGATGCGCGGCATGGGACAGGATGTCTCTCACCGCGATCTGGTGTCCCACATCGAGGGCTGGCTTGCCGCCGGCAAGCCGGGCGCCATCCTCTATCACCCCTACATCTCTGAAGCCGGCGAACGTGGTCCCTTCGTCAATGCCAACGCCCGCGCCGGATTTACCGGGCTTTCCGCCGCAAATGGCTACGCGGATCTGGTGCGTGCGGTGGCGGAAGGTCTCGGTATGGCCGCCCGTGATTGCTACGCCGCAATGGGAGCACTTCCTTCCGAACTTCGGTTGACCGGAGGCGCGGCACGCTCCCCGGCACTGCGCCAGATACTGGCAGCCGCGGTGAACGCACCGGTTCGCGTCTCGGCGCGGGACGAGGCCGGAGCGGCGGGTGCCGCAATGATGGCGGCGGTTGCTACCGGCGTTTATCCGGACATGCGCAGCTGCATCAGCGAGTGGGTCACGCCCTTGCTTGGACAGGCGGAAGCACCCGATCCCGGCCTGGTCCGGTCCTACGAGACTATTTTCCCGGTCTTTGCAGGTCTTCGCAGGGATCTTGCAGGCACATGGGACCTGCTTGCGAAACTGCGCACCGAGAGCCGCGACGAGACGGAACCTGCCAGCAGTGTCACCACAGGAGCATGAAATGACGAGCGAAACGCAGACGATCGATCTTTTGGTGATTGGTGGCGGCATCAATGGCGCCGGCATTGCGCGCGACGCTGCCGGCCGGGGATTGTCCGTCTGGCTCTGCGAAAAGGACGACCTTGCGCAAGGAACGTCATCCCGGTCGGGCAAACTGGTTCACGGTGGTCTGCGGTATCTGGAATATTATGAATTCCGGCTGGTGCGCGAAGCGCTGATCGAGCGGGAAGTGCTCATGAATTCCGCCAGCCATATCATCTGGCCCATGCGCTTCGTGCTGCCACACAGCCCGGCAGACCGCCCGGCCTGGCTCGTGCGTCTCGGCCTGTTTCTCTACGATCACCTGGGAGGCCGCAAGAAGCTGCCGGGTACCCGGACGCTCGATCTGCACAGGGACCCGGAAGGTGCGCCGATCCTCGACAGTTACAAACGCGGTTTCGAATATTCCGACTGCTGGGTCGACGATGCCCGCCTTGTTGTCATCAATGCATTGGACGCCTTCGAGAAAGGGGCCCGGGTTCTCACGCGTACGGCTGTTGCCAGCGCGCGCCGCGACAACGGCGTCTGGTTGGCAACATTGCGCAACAGCGAAACCGGCGAAACGTCAACAGTTCGGGCCAGATGCATCGTCAATGCGGCAGGTCCCTGGGTGTCCGATGTCATCTTGAACGTAGCCGGATCGAATTCCAGCCGGAACGTGCGGCTGGTAAAGGGAAGCCATATCGTTGTGCCGAAGTTCTGGCAGGGGCAACAGGCCTATCTGGTTCAGAACGACGACAAACGGGTGATTTTCATAAACCCCTATGAGGGCGACAAGGCCCTGATCGGAACCACGGATATCGCTTATGAAGGTCGCGCCGAGGACGTGCAGGCCGAAGAATTCGAGATCGAATATCTGATCAAGGCCGTGAACAGGTACTTCAAGGCAAAGCTGCGCCGGTCGGATGTCCTGACCTCCTTCTCGGGTGTGCGTCCATTGTTCGACGACGGCAAGGGCAATCCGTCCGCCGTAACGCGCGACTATGTGTTCGATCTCGACATGACGGACAATGTCCCGCTTCTGAATGTCTTCGGCGGCAAGATCACGACCTTCCGCGAGCTTGCAGAGCGCGCGATGCACAAGCTTGACCGGATCTTCCCGCAGATGGGCGGGGACTGGACGGAAACCGCCACGTTGCCTGGCGGCGAAATTCCGAATGCGGATTTCGAAAGCTTTTCGGAAACGATGCGGGAGGCCTATCCGTGGATGCCGCGCGCCCTTTTGAAACACTACGGGCGCTGCTACGGAGCAAGAACCAGCCGGATAGTCGGCTCGGCCACCGCACTGGACGGGCTTGGCAGACACTTCGGCGCGCAACTCTATGAGGCCGAGGTGCGCCATCTCGTCAATGAGGAATGGGCGCAGACCGCTGATGACATCCTGACCCGGCGGACCAAACACGGCTTGCACCTGAGCGAGGATGAAAAAGCGGCCTTCTCGAACTGGTTCAACGCCGAATACGCCGCACGCGCCGCCTGATATCCGGCTCGGACGCCTGCCATTTCCCCGACGACTGGACACTTCATGCCCCTGACGCTTTCGCTCAACACAAACCCGCTGGTCAATCGCTACGCGGATCCCGCGGATCTGATCGAGACGGTCGCACGCGATCTGAAGATCCGCGACCTGCAGTTGACGCACGAGTTCATCAACCCCAGCTGGCCGGCGCCCCTTATCCGGCGGTTGACGCGCGAAATGTCGGCGTCACTTGCCAGGACAGGTGTGCGGGTGACCAGCGGTATGACGGGCCCCTACGGCCGTCTCAATCATTTCGGTCATCCAGATGCCGACGTGCGGCGTTATTATGTAGACTGGTTCAAGACCTTCGCCGACATCATCGGCGATCTCGGAGGCGTTTCCGTCGGCACCCAGTTCGCGATTTTCACCTACAAGGATTACGACGATCCGGTCCGGCGGGACGACCTGATCAGGATCGCCATCGATTGCTGGGCGGAGGTTGCCGAACACGCCAAGGGGGCGGGTCTGGAATATGTTTTCTGGGAGCCGATGAGCATTGGCCGGGAATTCGGTGAGACCATAGCGACCTGCCTTGCCCTTCAGGAGCGAATTTCGGCCACGCCGATGGCCATTCCGATGTGGATGATGGCCGATATCGACCACGGTGACGTGACCAGCTCAAATCCGGACGATTTCAACCCCTTTGCCTGGGCCGAAGCCGTTCCCCGGGTGTCGCCGATCATTCACATCAAGCAGAGCCTTCTGGACAAGAGCGGCCATCGGCCCTTTACGGCGGAATTCAACGCCCGCGGCCAGATCCATCCCGGGCCGCTCCTGGAAGCTTTGGCGAAAGGCGGCGCCGAGGACAATGAGATCTGCCTGGAACTCAGCTTCAAGGAGCGCGAGCCAAATGACCGCCAGGTCATTCCGCAGATCGCCGAGAGTGTTGCCTTCTGGGCACCTCATATCGATACGGGCCAGCAGGATCTCAACATCTAGCTGATCGCGTCTTCGGCTATTTGCCAACGGGGCTTGCGGTAGCAAGGCCCCGATATCTAAGCTATTGAAATCAGGTGACCGTCGCGGTTCGGCTGGCGGCGGCAAGCGGCATTGCGAAATATTGGGAAGGTACGCAAGGTGAGGGATATCGACCCGGAGGAATCGCTCGCGACGCGGGCTGCCTGGCTGCATTACGCCGGTGGACTGACACAGGCGGCCGTGGCAAAGCGGCTCGGGGTTGCCTCGGTCAAGGCGCACCGGCTGATCGCAAAGGCGGCTGCCGAAGGGGTGGTGAAGGTCTCCATTGATGGTGCGATCATCGAATGCGTCGAGTTGGAGGACAGCCTCTGCGACCGGTTTGGCCTCGAATTCTGTGATGTCGCACCGGATCTGGGCGAGCCCGGCATGCCGCTGCGGGCTCTGGGCCAGGCTGGTGCGGATTTCATACGCCGGGAAATCGAGCGCAAGGAGCACAAAGTCATTGGCCTTGGCCATGGCAGGACGCTTTCCAACGCTGTTCGTCTGATGAGCCGCATGGATGCAGGCGGTGTCCAGTTCGTTTCCCTGCTCGGCGGATTGACCCGCAACTTTTCCGCCAATCCGTACGACGTCATGCATCGCCTGGCCGAAAAGACGGCGGCGAGCGCTTTTGTCATGCCGGTGCCCTTCTTTGCCAATTCGTCGGAAGACCGGGAGGTGCTGCTCGCGCAGCGCGGGGTTCAGGACGTGTTCGACATGGCGAACGCAGCCGATATCAAGCTCGTCGGGATTGGCACCGTCGAACCGCAGGCGCAGCTGGTCTCGTCCGGCATGATCGAACTCAGTGAGATCCAGGAAATCAAGGCCGGTGGCGGTGTCGGTGAAATGCTCGGCCATTTCTTCGATGCCAGTGGACGGACACTGGAAACGACCCTGACCGCCCGCACGCTTGCGGCCACGCTGGACGAACGGGCCGACAGTCAGATCATTGCGATTGCAGGTGGCCCTGAAAAGATCGAGGCCATTCGCGCTATCTTGCGCAGCGGACGCCTGCGTGGCCTCATCACCGACGAGACCACCGCGCATGCCCTGACCGGAGAGTGACCGGTCAGGATGCGCAGACGGCTTGATCAGCCGGCCAGAGACTTCGCCATGCGGGCAATCCCTTCTTTCGTGATGCCGAATTCCTCGTAGAGGCGTTCGGCCGGCGCAGAAGCTCCGAAACCACTCAGGCCGATGACATTGTCTTCACTGCCGACATAGCGGGCCCAGCCAAGTTTTCCCGCGGCCTCGATGGCAATGCGCGGGGCGGTGCCGAGAACGTCGGCGCGGTAGGCGTCCGGTTGGGCGTCGAACAGTTCCCACGACGGCATCGATACGACCGCAACGGCCAGTCCATCGGCTGCCAGGCCTTCCGCTGCCTCGACCGCCAGTGCGACTTCGGTTCCGGTCGCGATCAGCGTGATGTCGCGGCCTTCTCCGAACTGGCGGATGACATAGGCACCGCGTGCCGTCAGGTTTTCCTCTGTCCGCTCCAGGCGCAGTTGCGGGACAGCCTGACGGGAAAGGGCCAGAAGGCTCGGCGCATTCATGGAGCGAATGGCACAGTCCCAGGCTTCCAGCGTTTCAACCGTGTCTGCCGGTCGGAACACCGTCAGGTTGGGGATTGCCCTCAGCGAGAGGAGATGTTCGACCGGCTGATGGGTCGGGCCGTCTTCGCCAAGACCGATGGAATCATGTGTCATGACATAGATGGAGCGCAGCCCCATCAGGGCCGAGAGGCGAATGGCGTTCCTTGCATAGTCGGAAAAGACAAGGAAAGTGCCGCCGTAGGGCAGAAAGCCACCATGCAGCGCGAGGCCGTTCATGGCTGCCGCCATGGCAAATTCACGAACTCCGTAACCGATATAACGGCCGGACGCTTCGCGCGAAAACTGGCTGTTGACCGCAGGAACGCGGGTCAAGTTCGATCCTGTCAGATCGGCTGATCCCCCGATCATTTCCGGCAGAGCCGGGGCAAGGGCTTCCAGGGCCATCTGGCTTGCCTTGCGGGTGGCCGCGGACCTGGGCTCTGAAAAGAGGCTGTCACGCGCGCTGGAGACTGCTGCCTCATAGCCTGCCGGCAAGGTGCCGCTCACGCGTCGTTCGAATTCGCGGCGCTTGTCTTCAGGCGCAGCTGCCAGCCGGTCTTCCCAGGCCTTTCGGCTGTCCTGGCCAACTGTCCCGATCTTCTTCCAGCTTTCTGCGAGTTCATCCGGAATGGTGAAAGCAGGGGCCGTCCATCCGAGAGCCTTCTTGGTCGCGTCCGCTTCGTCCTTGCCAAGTGCCGCGCCATGTACGCCGGCAGTGCCTGCCTTGTTGGGGGAGCCAAAGCCGATCACCGTTTTCAGGGCGATCATCGAGGGTTTGTCGGTGGCTGCCTTGGCGGCGGTCAGTGCGGCGTCGACTGCAGAACCGTCATGTCCGTCGCACGTTTGCACATGCCAGCCGCAGGCTGCGAAGCGGGCCGGAACATCCTCGGAAAAGGAAACGCTGGTTGGGCCGTCAATGGTGATGGAATTGTCGTCGTAGAGAACGATCAGTTTGCCAAGGCCCAGATGGCCGGCAAGGCTGATCGCTTCCTGACCAATGCCTTCCTGAAGGCAGCCGTCACCGACGATCACATAAGTATTGTGATTTACCAGATCATCACCGAACTCATCTGCAAGACGCCGTTCGGCCAAGGCCATGCCGACGGCGGTCGCAATGCCCTGGCCAAGAGGGCCGGTGGTGGTTTCGACGCCTTTGGCGTGACCATGCTCGGGATGACCTGCAGTTATCGAACCCCACTGCCGGAAATTTCGGATCTCCTCGATCGTCATGTCTTCATAGCCGCACAGGTGCAGCAGGCTGTAGAGGAGCATGGAGGCATGACCGTTTGACAGCACAAAGCGGTCCCTGTCCGGCCAGTCCGGTGTTTTCGCGTCAAACTTCAGGTGTTTGCGAAACAGCACGGTCGCTGCATCCGCGAGACCCATGGGCGCGCCCGGATGTCCGGAAGCGGCTGCCTCGACGGCATCTATGGACAACGTCCGAATACAGTTGGCGAGTTTGAAATTTTCCGGGTCCAGGGCTGCTTTCGACGATAGAAATGTGTCTGTAGTCATGAGGTCCTCCTCTGCGCTTACGGCATAGGCGTAGCGGAGGATGTCACAAAAATAAATCACAAAATCACAAAATAACTTTGATTTTGTGATTTTATGATGTTAGGTATCAAGCATCCGGTGAACGCCGGACGAGGAGGATTTGCGTGAAACGCGAAGAACGAAGACAGGCGATCATGGATCTGCTCGTGGAGCACAGGGAAGTCGATCTCGACGACCTTGCGGAGCGATTTGCCGTCTCGAAAATGACAATTCACCGGGATCTGGACGAGCTCGAACAGGCCGGCGTGCTGCGCAAGGTGCGCGGGGGTGCCACTGCGGATTCAGGAACGCAGTTCGAAAGCGACTTCCGCATCCGGGCCCGCCAGGACGCGGCCGCGAAGGAGCGGATGGCCCGTGCGGCGCTCGAGCTGATCGAGCCCGGCATGACCGTGATGATCAACGACGGTTCGATGGCCGCAGTGCTCGGCTCAATGCTGCCGGAAAAGCGGCCGCTGACGGTCATCACCAACAACGCCGCCATTCTCGATGGTTTGCGGGATGAGCCCGGCATAACCCTTTTGGGCCTCGGCGGCGTCTATTCGGCCAAGTTCAACGGCTTTTTCGGCGTCGTTACCGAAGCGGCGCTGTCGCAGTTGCGCGCGGATATCGCTTTCGTGTCGACCCCGGCCGTGGCGGACCTGAAGGCCTTTCACATGGACGACAACGTCGTTCGTTCCAAGCAAAAGATGATGGGTGCCGCGTCTCGGCGCTGCCTGCTCGTCAATCACACGCGTTTCGGACGCACCGCACTTCATACCCTTGCCGATCTGGATCGGTTCGACTGGATCATCACGGATGACCAGCCGGCCGGAGATGCGGCGAAGGAAATCGAAGCTGCGGGGCTCAAGCTGATGATCGCAAAGGACTGAGCGAATGGTTGCCCTCACCGGAAAATGGGTCGGTACGAGCTGGAAAATGAACAAGCTGCTGGCGGATGCCAGACGATTTGCGGACGGGCTTGTCACGTCCGACGCGGATCGGGATCCCCGGATCCAGCGGTTTGTCATCCCTCCCTTCACCGCGGTGCGCGAAGTGAAGGCGATGCTCGCAGGCACATCGGTGAAGGTCGGCGCGCAGAACATGCACTGGGAAGATGCAGGGGCGTGGACGGGAGAAGTCTCGCCGCTCATGCTGACCGATTGCGGTCTCGACATTGTCGAACTTGGGCATTCCGAACGGCGCAGTTTTTTCGGTGAAACCGATGAGACCGTCGGCCTGAAGACCGAAGCGGCCGTGCGTCACGGGCTCGTTCCGTTGATCTGCATCGGTGAAACGCTGGCGGAAAAAGAGGCCGGACATGCACAGGCGGTGCTTGAGGCGCAGGTTCGCGCGGCTCTTGGCAATCTGTCCAATGGGCAGAAACAGGCCGAGATCCTGCTTGCCTATGAACCGGTCTGGGCAATCGGCGTCAATGGTGTGCCGGCAACGTCGGACTATGCCGACGCCCGCCAGGCGGAGATTATTGCCGTTGCCGAGGACGTTCTCAACCGGCGTATCCCCTGCCTCTATGGCGGGTCGGTCAATCCCGGAAACTGCGAAGAGCTCATTTCCTGTCCTCATGTGGACGGGCTGTTCATCGGACGATCAGCCTGGGAAGTCGAGGGTTACCTCGACATTCTCGCCAGGTGCTCGTCGAAACTCGGAGAGGTTTGACATGAAACTTGCAATTGCGGGCGACAGTGCAGGCGAAGGCCTTGCGAAACTGCTGGCGGACTACCTGAAGGATCGTTTCGAGGTCGAGGAGATCTCCAGAACGCCCGAAGGGCCGGATGCGTTTTATGCCAATCTGTCCGAGCGTGTTGCCAGCCAGGTGATCTCCGGTGCCTACGACCGGGCGATCCTGGTGTGCGGAACCGGTATCGGAGTGTGCATTGCCGCCAACAAGGTGCCGGGCATTCGCGCCGCACTGACCCACGACACCTATTCCGCCGAGCGGGCAGCCCTTTCCAACAATGCCCAGATCATCACCATGGGCGCGCGTGTGGTTGGCCCCGAACTCGCCAAATCCATCGCCGACGCCTTCCTGAAGGAAACATTCGACGTCAACGGCCGTTCTGCTAGCAATGTTGACGCGATCAATGCCGTCGATTCGAAGTATCATGCGGTCTGATCGAAATTGCTGACCTGAGGAATGATGAGACCATGCTGAGACTTCCGAACGATACGGACGTGAATGCCGAAACGCTGCAGGCGTATCTGGCAAGACAGCATGGGGCGAGCGATACCGCCGCCGTTCTTCAGGCCATTGCGGATGCGACCGGCGTCCTGGCAGACAGGCTTGCCGCAGGCCGGTTGCCGGGGGACCCCGGCGAAGTCGTCGGCACCAATGAAAGTGGCGACAAGCAGAAGGCACTCGACGTCGGTGCCCATCTTCACATGGTTGAGGTGTTGCGGGCAGCGGGTGTCCGCCAGCTTCTTTCGGAAGAAGCCGAAGAGATTATTCTTCTCAATCCGGAAGGCACGCTCGACGTTGCCATCGACCCCATCGACGGGTCCGGCAGTATCGGAACAGGCGCTCCGCTCGGGACCCTGTTCTCGATCCTGCCGGCATCGGACCAGGGTTTTCTGTGCACGGGCAGATCCGTCATTGCGGCGGGATATGTTTCGTTTGGCCATTCTACAGACCTGGGGTTCAGCCTGGGCAACGGCCTTCACCTTGCAGTCTTCGACCGCGCTACGGGCGTGTTCCGCATGTTGCGGGAGAACCATCAGGTGCCCGCTAAATCAAGAACACTGGCCTTCAACGCCTCCAACGCCCGTCATTGGCCGGATGCGGTCCGGCGCTTTTCCGATGACGTTCTGAAAGGCAAGGAGGGGCGTCTTGGCGAAAACTACAACATGCGCTGGCTGGCCTCGGCGGTTGGCGAATTTCACCGGATCCTGCTTCAGGGTGGTTTGTTCTTTTATCCGGGCGACCGGCGGCCCGGCTATGAGAACGGGCGCCTGCGTCTGGTCTATGAAGCGGTCCCGATCGCGTTTCTGATCGAGCAGGGCGGCGGCAAGGCGACGGACGGACAAACGCCCATCCTCGACCTGATGCCCGAGAGCCTGCACCAGAACATTCCGTTGATTTTCGGGTCACCCGAAAACGTCGACATGTTCATTACCTATTGCACGGACAACACCTAAGGAGCTTTTGATGGCCCGCATCACTTTGCGTCAGCTGCTGGATCACGCAGCTGACAACGGCTACGCTGTGCCTGCGTTCAACATTTCCAACATGGAACAGGGCATGGCTGTCATGCGCGCCGCGGCCGATTGCGATGCGCCGGTCATCCTGCAGGCAAGCAGGGGCGCACGGGCCTACGCCGGTGACAGGGTGCTGGCCCGCCTGATTGATGGGTTCGCCGAAACCTATCCCGATATTCCCGTCTGCATGCATCTGGACCACGGCAACAACCTGGCAACCTGCGTGACAGCTATCCAGCATGGCTTCACCTCCGTGATGATGGACGGGTCGCTGGAAGCGGATGGCAAGACGCCTGCCAACTATGCCTATAACGCGGGCATCACCCGGCAGGTCGTGGACATGGCTCATGCGGCCGGTGTTTCGGTGGAAGGCGAACTTGGCGTGCTCGGCTCGCTCGAAACCGGAATGGGGGATCAGGAAGACGGGCATGGCGCGACCGAAAAGTTGAGCGAAGACCAGCTCCTGACCGACCCGGCAGAGGCTGAACGCTTCGTTGCCGACACGGGCGTCGATGCGCTTGCCGTTGCCATGGGCACCAGCCACGGCGCCTACAAGTTCACGCGCAAGCCGGATGGCAGCGTTCTGGCAATGAACGTGATCGAGGCCATTCACGCCCGACTGCCGAACACGCACCTCGTTATGCACGGATCGTCTTCGGTGCCGGAAGATCTCCAGGAAATCATTAATTCCTACGGCGGTGATATTCGCCCGACCTGGGGCGTTCCGGTCGAGGAAATACAGCGCGGCATCAAGAGCGGTGTGCGCAAGGTGAACATCGACACCGACAACCGCCTGGCAATGACGGCAGCCGTACGCAAGGCCCTGACGAACGATCCGTCCGAATTCGATCCACGCAAATACCTGAAGCCGGCCATGGAGTTGATGGCGCAGGTGTGCCGCGACCGTTTCGAGGCCTTCGGAACAGCCGGAAACGCCAGCCGAATTCGCCCGCTGCCGCTGGAAGCGATGGCGCAGCGCTACAACTGAACATCAAGCGTTATTGGTCTGGTCAAGCTAGGTTTTTCGAATGATATCGCCGAGTTACGCCAGCTCTGCGCGGAGCCAGGCGATCAACTGGTCGACGGCATTGTGCCGCGACTGTTTGGTGCCTCGGTAAACCGAGATTTCGCTCGGTCTCTTCAGGGCAACATCACAGATGGAGCGCAACTTGCCTTCGTCGATCAGGCCGTCCACCGTGCGCTTCCAGCCGAGGGCAACCCCCTGACCGGCAACGGCGGCCTGAAGAACAAGCGGGTAACTGTCGAAATAGATGACCTTCTTGTGGGCGGATCGCGGAACGCCGACAGCTTCGAACCAGTCCGGCCAGTCGAACCAGTCCTGTGGCACTACACGGTGCGACAGAAGAGGCAAGGTGGAGACCTCTTGCGGTGTCAGCGGCAACGAAACGTCCTTCAAGAGCGCCGGAGCGCAGACCGGAAAGATTTCGTCGGATGCAGTGAACACCAACCGTGCCGCTCCGGCCGCCCGCCCGGTGGTCTGAAGGGCGACGTCAAATGGTTCGCGAGCCTCCGTCAGGGGTTCCAATGCGCTGACCAGTTGAATCTGGATTTCAGGATGTGCGGCGTGGAAACCCGAGAGACGCGGCATCAGCCAGTAGAAGGCTTCGCATAGCTGGCATCGCAGAACGATGGTATCTGGATCGCCTGTCCCGCGGATGGCGGCAACTTCCGTGCGGATTGCCCTGAGGGCTTCTCCGACAACCTGGCCCAGGCGATTTCCTTCCTCGGTCAGGAACACCGCGCGGTTGCGCCGCTCGAACAGGCGGACACCCAGTTCCTCTTCAAGCTGACCAATTTGCCGGCTGATGGCCGTCTGGGTCAGGCCGAGTTCATCGGCCGCGCGTGTGAAACTTTCATATCGCGCAGCGGCCTCGAACGGTTTCAGGCGGGCCAGTGAGAGGTCATCCTTATGCATGCGTTTCAGTCATGTATTTCTCGAAATTTCTCATTTTTACAATGATAGGAGAAATGTTTCCATGCTGAAATGATATCTTTAATTCTGCCGAAACAACAAGCTGGATCGCTCCTTGCCGGGATCATTTCGATTACCGGCGCAGTGCTGTTGCTGTCCTTGTCCGACGCCTTGGTCAAATTGAACAGCGGCGGTATAGCGCTTGGGCAGTTGCTTCTGGTCCGCTCACTCGTCGCAGCCATTCTGCTTGGGCTGGCATTCGCGTACACAGGGCGCCCATCGCAGCCACTTCTTGCGGCAAACGCCTGGGTCTGGACGCGCAGCGTTTGCCTTGCGCTGATGTGGGGCTGTTACTACAACGCATTGCCGCTGATGCCGCTGTCACTTGCGGCAGCCTGCTATTACACCGCCCCCCTGTGGATGGCCATTCTGACATCTGTCTTTCTGGGAAGGCCCGTGGGTGCGAAAGGCACGGTTTCAATTGTCCTCGGGATGGCGGGAGTTGTCATGCTCCTGCGGCCGGGAATTGATGACATGTCTCCGGCAGTGGTCTTGCCCTTGCTGGCAGGCTTCTTTTATGCGCTTGCGGCGGTCGTCACGTCGGCCAGGTGTCGGAAGGAGGCGCCGCTGGCAATGGCGTTCAACCTGAACCTGGTGCTTGCCCTGGCGGGCGGTGCCTATGCGCTGGCGCTTCATCTCTTTTCCGTCCCTGCCGGGGCAGGGTTCCTGCTGAGCGCCTGGCCAGCTCTTTCAGCTGCTGCCTGGGGTCTTCTGATCCTGCTGGGTCTTCTGCTTGCCTTCATTACGGTGGCCGTGGCATTTGCCTATCAGTTGGCACCGGCACCTCTGATCGGGCTTTTCGACAATGGTTATCTCGTTTTCGCGGTGGTTTGGGGTGTCGTCTTCTTCGCGGATATGCCAGACAGGGCAGATCTGGCCGGCATACTCCTCATCGGGTGTGCCGCGCTCCTCGCCTCACTGCCTCTTGCCGCAACCCGCCGCTGCCTGACCCCAAGGGAGAGTTGAACGTGTCTCTGGAAACCTGGCTTGCTTACACTCTCGCTTGTGTCGTTCTGACCATCATTCCGGGACCGAGTGTCATGCTGGTTGTCGGGCAAACCTTGATGCGCGGCAAAACCGCTGCTGCGATGTGCATTCTCGGCGACGTTGTCGGAAGTATCGTTCTGACAGGCCTTTCCTTCGCAGGTGTCGGCGCCATTCTGGCCGCGTCCACGGTGTTGTTCCAGATCGTGAAATGGACAGGCGTCGTCTATCTCGCCTGGCTGGGGTACAGCCAGATCAGGGAGGCACGTCGCGACAGCGTTTCCCTTGAGCCGGGCATACGCGCAGGGTCTGCGTGGGGCAGTTTCTGGGCAGGTACCCTGACGGCTATCTTCAATCCCAAGGCGATCGTCTTTTACATGGCCTTTCTCGCCCAGTTCATCGACCCTGCCGCGGACATGACGGTTCAACTCGTTGTGTTGACGCTGACCTCGAGCGTTGTCGTCATGGTGCTTCTGGCGGGCTATGCGTTGATCGCCGCGCGTGCGCGCAAACTTTTTCAGACACGCCTCGCCCGGCGCCGCATGGGCTATGCCGGCGGCGGGTTCATGATCGGTGGGAGCGCCTTGATGGCGGTAACGCGCTGAAGCAGCACCGTCCGCCGGAACGGTCAGTCGTCCCGGGCTTCGGCTTCACGGCGTTCAAACGACACCAGCGAACCGTCCGGCAGAACCTGGTTGATGTCGATGGGCGCGCCTGTCTCGTCCAGCTCCACGAGGCCGATCCCCGACGCGTTCAGGATCCGGCGGCCATGTGGCGTTCCAACGGGTTTGCGCGGGATGACACGCATACCACGGCGTTTGGTGAACCAGTTCAGCGGCGAACGGGGTGAAAACGCCCATCGGTTGCCGCGATCCAGGATCTTGATCAGCTTGTCCGGCCATTTGTTCTTTATCCCGCTGCTGCAGATCTGCCAGATCTTCGGACCGTCGTCGGTGGCGCCGGACAGGCTCGGTGCGGTCTGGCGCAGTTCAACGTCATAGACGAACGAGTAGTGCACATCGCCGGAGAGGATGACAAAGTGCTGGGGGGTGCCGCGGTGACCGAACACATTCAGGATCGCACTGGCGGTTCCCGAATGCGCCATCCAGTATTCCGCGTCGACAGTCAGCGGCTTGCCGGCCAGCGTGAACATCTTCTGCACCGATTCGATCAGCTTGACGCCGAAGATCGGGGCAGCGGACACAAGCAGAACGGCGTCCTTGCCTTTCAGGTGGGTCTGAAGGTCGGTGGCTGCTTCCCAGTCCAGAAGACCAGAGGGATTATGCGCGTTGCGTTCTGACCGCCAGCGCCGCGTGCGCGTGTCCAGAACGATCAACGGCGGGGACGTCTGCCACTGATAGTCCCACTCCTCGTATTCAAGCAGCGTGGTGATCGCGGTCTCATGCGCCTCGGAACCGGGATCGGCAAGCGCGGCCTGCACGGGCGGAAGAATGTCCGGACCGATGGTGCGTGCCCGGTTTCCCCAGGCCTGGTTCAGAGCATAGGCGACCAAGGCATTGCCGATAACCCGGCGCGACAAGGGATGGCTGTAAGCGGCCTGCTCCCACGCAAGTGACAGGTTCCAGTCGTCGGTGATGTCGTGATCATCAAAAATCATCGCCGTCGGAAGATGCGCCATGACCCGTCTGCAGGCAGGCAGATCAGCCCGGAAATCCTTCAGCGTCTCCGTCTCTTCGGCATACATCTCCGCGTCCTTGGCCTCCAGGCCTTCCGGCGCTTTCAGCTCCGGCATTCCTTGCCAGGATGCCGGCGACCAGACCAGCAGATACATGGCCAGCATTTCGCCGAGTGTGACGAGGTGGTTGCGGGCGTGCTGGGTTGTGAAAACCGGCTTTTCGGTGCCTCCGAACAGGACGTCGAACACGGTCTTGTTCTTGTAGACCCGGGGCAGAAGCGTGTCGCGGTGATAGAGCAGGTTGCCGACATTCCGCAGTTCGTTGCCGGACGCAGGCAGGCCAGGCTCAACGCCGTCCAGCGGTTCGTCCGGCAGACCGAGTTTTTCGACAAGCAGGCTGATTGCCTGCAACATCGGTCCGGCAACGTCGTCGGCATAAACCTGGTCACCGCTCATCACGAGCAGCGATGGCAAGGCGGGACTGCCGGCAGTGGTTTCGCCCTCAGGGCCGAGGGCCTGCCTCAGGACCACGTCGGCTCCGGCAAGGCCGTCAGGGGTTTGCGCATGCGGCTTGCGGCAGGACCCGTGAAACAGGGAGGTGATACGGTCCGGCACCTTGAAACAGGGCAGGTCACGTCCCGGATAGCAGAGATCGGGCGCCCATACCGTGTGATCCTGCCACGCTTTCTCAGCTTCACCAGTCGGCTTGACGCTCAGGCGATAGGAAATCAGGACATCGATGGGGAGCGAAGTGCCCAGTTCGATATCGACGAGATGATAATAGAGGCTTTCTCCCGCCTTCAGAACCTGCCAGTCCTGATCGCCGGTTTCATAGGTCTGGTTGAGGTCCGGCTGTGCTTCGGGGAAAAACTCAAATCGAACATCGCAATGTCGGGATGTGGCGAGCCAGACGCTAACGTTGTTCGCCGTTATATGGCGCAGGATCGGTCCCGCCAGGACGATCGGGAGACCGGCTCCAACTGTCATTCTGAACTCCTCATCCGTCTGCCAAACACACACGGTGTGAGTGCTCAACTGTCTTCGTCATTCTGATCTTGTTGACGTAGACATATGAACTGCAGCGCCTGCATCCAAGTGCCTGCAGAAGACCGATTGCCCCGCGACATTGTTCGCGGGGCTGAGGAGTTACAGGAAACCGGAAGAGGAAATGCTCCCGAAAGGGCGGGCTTCAGCCTTTCACGCCCGAGGAGATCATGACGGCTTCCGTCACCTTCTTCTGGAAGATCAGATAGGCAATGGCAACGGGCATGGCACCCAGAAGCGCGACGGACATCAGACGGGCGTAATAGACGCCGAAGGCATCGTTCACCTGGGTGATGCCGACCGGGATCGTCATCTGGTTCTCCGTTGTGATGACGAGGAAAGGCCAGAGAAACTGGTTCCACGCCATGATGAAGGTGATGATCGCCAGAGCGGTCGTGATGCCCCAGTTGAGCGGCAGGTAGATCCTGAACAGCAGCGTATAGTCACCGCCGCCATCCAGGACGACGGCCTCGCGCATTTCCTTCGGCACGGCGTCAAAGAACTGCTTGTAGACGATGATCACCACCGGAACGATGAGCTGCGGCAGAATGATGCCGGCCCAGGTGTTTATCAGGCCCATGTCGTTCATCAGGATGAACTGCGTCACCACAAGCGCCTGCGAGGGCACCATGAAACTGGCGAGCACCACGCCGTAAAGCAGCCTCCGGCCGGGAAACCGCATCTGGGAGATGGCATAGGCGCACATCATTCCGGAGACAATGACAACCAGCGTGATGATCACGGATGTGCCGATGGAGTTCCAGTACCAGTTGAGCAGCTTGGTATCGAACAGAACGTCGATGTAGGAGGCCAGGTTGAATTCGTCCGGAATGACACCCGCGCCTTCGCTGACGACCCTTTCCTCGGTGCGGATCGAGGTAATGAACGCCCAGTAGAGAGGAAAGATCCAGATGGCCGCCGTCAAGAGGCTGCCGATGCCCAGAACCCAGTTTTCCAGTTTGCGGGTCTTCATTGCTTGTTCCCTCCCGCACGCAGCAACTGAAACTGCAGCACCGACACGACCACGATCAGCACAAACAGAACGAGGGCGATGGCAGAGGCATAGCCGCCGTGGTTCAACTGGAAGGCTTCCCGGTAGACCATCAGAAGCAGAACGTAGGACGAATTGAACGGTCCGCCGGACGACAACAGGTAGATCTGGTCGAAGATCTTGAGCTGCAGGATCAACTGAAGGGTCAGAACAAGGGCGGTTACCGGCCAGAGCAGGGGCCAGGTGACCTTGGTGAACAGTTGCCAGCGTGTCGCCCCGTCCAGGGCCGCTGCTTCATAGTAGTCGCTGGAGATGTTTCGAAGGCCCGCGATGAACAGAAGCACGTTGAAACCGTTGGTCCACCAGATTGTCACCGTGGCGACCGTCGGCATGACCCAATAGGGGTTCTTGAAGACCGGTACCGGTTTACCGGTAAAGAACGCGAACACCGGCTGCAGCACGCCAAACTGGAAGTCCAGCATCCAGGCCCAGATTTGCGTCACCACCGACACGGGCAGAATGTAGGGAAGAAAGAAAAGCGCGAGAATCAGCGCCTGAAGCGGCCCCTTGAGGCGCGTGATCATCATTGCAATGGCGAGGGCCAGTGCGGTCGTTGGAACGACGGTCAGGAGAACGAAATAACCGTTGTTCTTCAGAGATGTATAGAAGAGGTTGTCGGTAAGCAGCCGTTTGAAATTGGCAAGGCCGACCCATTCCCCCGGACCGATCAGGGGCGCGTTGGTGAAGCTCAGCTCGATCATCCGGATCGTCGGATAGAGAAAGACCAGCACGAAGGTCAGGACAAAGGGCGCGATGAGCGTCATGGCGACCGCCACTTCCCTGCGCCGGTTGGTAATCATGGCCACTTGAGTAATCGTCCTTTTCTCGCCGCAGGAGACGGCTGCCGCATATGGTGTGCGTGCGGCAGGCGTCCCGGGCAAAGCCTTCGTCTATTGAAGCTTCGACTGAAGCTCGTCTTTCATCTGCTGTGCTGCCTGTGCAGGCTCCAGATAACCATGCATGGCGGGCGAGATGATGTTGATGGCTGCGTCATAGACAGGCGAGGCTACCCCTGCGATCGGCGACCTTGGATCGTAGGCCGCGGTTTCGGCGAGTGACGAATAGGTGGCGTTGGGTTCCATTTCCCCGAATTCATCGCTGGTCGCGACAGGTTTGTAGGCTGGAATATGTCCTGCCCCGGCCCAGGAGATCGAGTTCTTCTCCATCCAGCCGATTGCGGTCATCACCGCCGCGCGTTTTTCCGGGCTCATTTCCGTTCCCTGAGGAATGGCGAAGGCGTGGGAATCCGCCCAGGTGGCCGTGGTTCCAAGCAGCGTCGGAATTTGTACCGCACCCCAGTCGAACCCGAGCGTTCCCTTTTCCGCCATGTCGACCATGGTCGGCACTTCCCAGACGCCGTTCATGTGAAAAGCGGCCTTGCCGGACGTGAACAACGCAACGGAGGCTTCGTATTCGGCCTGCTCCGGCTGCCAGCCCTGCTTGTGCCAGTTGGTCATGATCTCGATGGCATTGGCGGCCTTGTCCAGATTGTCGCCTGCCAGAACCTCGCCATCGGTGATCAGCTCGCCGCCTTGCTGCTTGAGCAGCGTGAAGAAGACCCGGTAGGTGCCGCCGTCGTCACCCGTTGCGTAGGAGACGGGTGCTTCGGAACCGTTTTCCTTGGCAAGCGCAAGCGCTTCCTCGAAATCGGCGAGGCTTTCAATGCCGGTCAGGTTGCCCTGGTCATCAAGGAAGCGGGATCCTTCGAAATAGGTCTTGTTCACGTAGAGCACGATCGCGTGGATATCGAACGGCACTGCGTGGAGCTTGCCGTCCGCATCGCTCGCGGCGGCAATGGCTGCCGGGAAGAAGTCATCCTTGCTGAGACCGGCGGCGGCAAGATCGTCATCACTGATCACGTCCAGCACATTTTCCTCAAGCCCGAGCGGCATGCGCGACAGGTGATAGGTCATCACGTCCGGGCCCTGGCCAACGGCAACGGAAGTGCGCACCTTGGTGTAGAAGGGCACGCCCCATTCCAGAGTGGTCCCGTTGATCTTGATGTCCGGATGCTCTTCGTTGAAGCGCGCGATCAACGCTTTCATGCGAACGCCGTCACCACCGCTCAGAAAGTCCCACCAGGTGATGTCCTGCTGGGCAAATGCCGGCAGGCTGGCAAGGCTCATCGCCCCCGCTGCCAGAAGTGTCTTAAGGTATTTCATCGACTCTTCCTCCCGTATGAAAAACCGGCATTTCCCATCAAGGCCGGTTCAAAGGTACCAGGCAGACTGAAGGTCTACCGAATACGCTGGTCCTGCTCGTTGAAGACCAGAACCTGTTCCGGCGTGCAGGTGAGCTTGATTGCCTCACCGCCCCCGGCATGGCGGCTGCCGCGCCATTCAACGACGATCTCGCGGCCGTCCGGCATATGCGTGTGCAGGTAGGAAACACCTCCCAGGTCCTCCGCCATTTCCACGGTCACGGGAATGCCCGTGTCCGCGCTGGTCAGGTGTTCCGGACGCAGTCCGACAGTGACCCGGCTGTCGGCCGGAAGATCGCCGGAAACTTTCGCCAGCAGGACTGCGTCCGTTCCGTTGATGGCAACGCGCAGGCCATCGACTTCCCGGCCGAGCACTGTTGCCGGCAGAAAGTTCATGGCCGGCGATCCGATGAAACCGGCGACGAACTTGTTGTCGGGGTCGTCGTAGAGATCAAGCGGCTTGCCGGCCTGTTGAACGACACCCTGTTTCAGGACGAAGATCCGGTCCGCCAGCGTCATGGCCTCCACCTGATCGTGGGTGACGTAGATCATCGTCGCGCCGATCTGCTTGTGCAGCCGGGCAAGTTCCAGCCGCATCTGGACGCGCAATTCCGCATCCAGGTTCGACAGAGGCTCATCAAACAAAAACACCTTGGGCTGGCGCACGATCGCCCGTCCGATCGCGACCCGCTGACGCTGGCCGCCGGACAGTTGAGACGGTTTCTTCTGCAGCTGTTCCTCAAGCTGGAGGATGCGGGCCGCTTCCATCACCTTGTCGTGCACGTCCTGTTTCGGCGCCCGTTTCAGACGCATGGAAAAGGCCATGTTCTCGAAGACGGAAAGATGCGGATAAAGCGCATAGGACTGGAAGACCATGGCAACGCCGCGTTTGGCCGGTTCCTGCCAGGTCACATCGGTGCCTTCGATCGAGATCTTGCCGCCGCTTGTGTCCTCGAGGCCTGCGATCATCCTCAGCAATGTCGATTTTCCGCAACCGGAAGGACCGACAAAGACCGCGAATTCACCCGTCGGAATGTCCATGCTGACATCATGGATCACCCCGACCGGGCCGAAGACCTTGCGTATGTTGCGAAGCTGAACCCCCATTGCATGGATCCCCTCAGCCGACGCTCAACCGCAGGACATGATAGGAAAGCGGCGCAAGCTTGCCCTTGAGCTGACCATCCTCCACGCCAACGCCTGTCCCCTTGCCGGGAACCACGTTGTCCGGCTTGTCCGGACCGTTGGTGTCATTGAGGCCGTAGCCTTCCATGGACAGATGTTCGGCCAGGGACGGCGAGCCGAAACCCGTCAAGGACACGTCGAGATCGGCCGTTTCGGTCAGATGCCGGTTCAGGACGAAAAGCGTCAGCGTTCCTGCTGCCTTGTCGTGTACCCCGGCAACGTCGAGGTAGCAGACGTCGTCGGCAACGGAGCAGTCGTAGGTAGGTGCATCCACGGCAACGTTCAGTGCATCACCGCGGCCGTAAAGAGACGCGAACTGATAGGGGTAATAGATGGTCTGACGCCAGGCGGGACCGCCCTTTTCCGCCCGGATCGGGGCGATTACGTTGACCAGCTGGGCAATGCAGGCAATACGCACACGGTCGGAGCGGCGGATGAACTCGTTGAGCAGACCGGCGACGAAGAGGGCGTCCTCGAAGTTGTAGTTCTCTTCAAGCAGCGGGGGTGCTTCCGGCCAGTCCCATTCCTTGATGCGGCGGCTGTCGTCCTCGCGGATGTGGTACCACACATTCCACTCGTCGAAGCAGATATGGACGTCGTTCTTCGCACGCTTCTTGGACTTCACGTAATCGATGACACCGCCAATGGTCTGGATGTAGCGGCCGGTCTCCTCGATCTTGCCGAAGTAGTTGAGCGTGTCCTTGCTCTTGTTGCCGAAATACTTGTGCAGCGAGATGTAGTCGACGTTCTCGTAGCACTCTTCCAGGACTTCGCGTTCCCATTCGGGATAGGTGGGCATGCGGTCGTTTGAACTGCCGCAGACGACCGCCTCGATTGTCGGGTCAAAGCCTTTGAACGCCTTGGCCGTCTCGTTGGCCAGCCGGCCGTATTCCGTGGCGACCTTGTGGCCGATCTGCCAGGGGCCGTCCATTTCGTTGCCGAGGCACCACATCTTGACCCCGTAAGGATCCTCGCGGCCATTGGAACGGCGCAGGTCGGACCATTGGGTGCCACCGGGAAAATTCACATATTCCAGGAAGTTGCGTGCCTCTTCCAGACCACGCGAACCCAGGTTGACGGCCAGCATCATCTCGATGCCTGCCTGTTCCGCCCAGATTGCGAAATCGTCGATGCCGACCTGGTTGGTTTCCTTGCTGCGCCAGGCAAGATCGAGGCGGACGGGGCGCTTGTCCTTCGGGCCGATACCATCTTCCCAGTTGTAGGCGGAAACGAAGTTGCCGCCCGGGTAACGAATGGCCGGGATCCTGAGGTCCTGTACGAATTTCAGCACGTCCTTGCGAAAGCCGTTGGCATCGGCCTGCGGATGGTCAGGTTCATAGATGCCGGAATAGATCGCCCGTCCCATGTGTTCAATGAATGCGGAATAAAGCCGCTCATCGATGGAACTGATCCGGAAATCCCGATGCACGGTGACGCGTGCCTTCATTCGTATTCTCCCAGAAATATATATCGAATAAATCGATATGAATCTTTATTTCTGATAAGAATGCGAGCTTGGCGAAAATTGTCAACTGGACAATGTTGTTGCGGTGCAACCAGAAGTGAATGTCCTCACGTCTTTTCAAGTGCAGTTTCGGTCAATTGCGGGTGTGCAGCCGCAAAATAATGTCCTGATCGTAATTGCCGAAACCGCGGCCGAAGACGTTGATTCCGCCCGGGTGCCGCCCTTCGGCCTTTACCTCGATCTTCAACCGAACCGACCGGTGTTCGTCGAGCTGGAGGTCTTCTGTCTTGATATCGGAGATCTTGTGACCATCCACGAAGGTGCCGTTCCTGCCGACGCTCCAGGTCTTCAGCATGCCGTATTGCGAACCGGAAAGCTTCCACCAGTCGGGTGTGTAGGCCCCGCGCTTGTCGCCGAAATCACCCGGGGACGTCCAGACGCCGATCTCCTTGCCGTTGATCGACAGGACGATGTCGGAGGGCCAGTTGCTCATGGTGCCCGGCACCTCGGAACTCACCTCCATCACGACGTCCAGACCGTCGATCTGCTTGCCCGTCAGCTTGGCGTTGTTGGGGAACTGATATTCGACGAAGCCACTGGTAAACCACAACAAAGCCGTTTTCATCCGCTCCGGATCCATGAAAGTTTCCGGCACATCGAGAAGGCCGATGATCCCTTCGGTCGAGCAGATGCCGCAAGGAGCAGTGACGAGGCTGTTGGTGTAAAGGCCGAGCGGCATCGATACTTCGATCTGGTTCGGCTCGATGCGTTCTTCCGACGATCGGAAGGCCAGGATGATCTCATCGTAGATGGCGAAGGTCGTCTTCTGGCTGCCCTTCTTCGCCCGCTGCACTTCCGTTCGCACCAGGCCTGCTTCTTCCAGAACCTGGATGTGGGTGGAGACGGAGGATTGCGGCATGCCGGAAGCTTCCGAAAGCGCGTTGATGTTCATCCCGGGTGTCCGTACCAGCTCCTGCAACAGGTGCAGGCGAGGCTGGGAAGCGATCGCCTTCATGGCGATCTTGTCCTTGACGGGATCGACGATCAGAAAATTTGCGCGCATGGGTTGTTCCCGGCTGTAAATCTGGAACAACTATTTGTATCGCTTTTTTCGATAATTACAATTGCTGTTTCACTGCGCCGGTTCGCAAGACCGATTTGAACCATCCGGCAGACAGGGTGCAGTCCGAAGACATCCGGACTTCAGCCGAGAGGCAGTTTTCTTGCAAACTCAGGAATCCAGCCGCAGCTGGGTGAGGGCGCGCTTGATTTCATTGCCGAGCAGCCGTTCGGGCGGCGAGATGCCGGAGGACGCGGACATGACGACGCCAATGCGCAGATTGGACAGGATGTCATGCATCAGCGGCACGAACCGGAGAATGCCCTGGTCGATTTCGTCAATGAAACCGATCTTGGTGTAAAGGCCGAGGCCTCGGCCGGCCAGGATCATCTGTTTTGCCACATGCAAGGTGTCGGTAAAACAGTTGGTCGAGAGGGCGGAGGACATGCCCGAGATTGCCTGATCGATGATCGAATTCCGACCGCGTGCATCCACGGTGCGCACCATTTTCTGTCCGGACAGTTCCTCTATGGCGAGGTTTGTTCGACCCGCGAAGGGATGGTCGGATCGCATGATGATGCCGATCGGCGCGGTCTTGTCGGAAATTACCCGAACGTTTGGATGCAGATCGAAGGTGAAGGTGATGCCGATATCGGCAATTCCGCCCGCGACAGCGGTGATGATCTCGTCCGGCTGCGCGGTGGTGATCGAATAGGTGACCTGCGGATAGATCCGGTTGAAGTCGAGCAGGATGCGGGGCAACAGCCCGTAGGTTACGGAATCGATGGCGGCAATGTTGAGGTGCCCGGACCGAAGGTCGCGGATATCGTCCAGCATGGTGCGGGTGCGTTCATAATCCTGCAGCGTCTTGCGGCAGTGTTCCAGGACGATGGCCCCCGCATCGGTCAGCGTCACGCCTTCGGGAGTGCGCTCGAACAGGCGAACACCCATCTCGTTCTCGGTGCTGATGATCTTCCGGTTCACCGTGGTGGAAGACACGTTCAAAACCGCAGATGCCTTGCGGATGGAGCCCTGGCGGGCGACTTCGTCGAAATAACGCAGAAAATTCGAATGCACGATGTCCCCCCGGACAGAGTGGCAAACAGTGCATCACAAAGTGCGGTGCATTTTATGCATCACCGTTAGCATGTTTTTGCACTTTTTGCACCGTGCATCTTCCCGTTAGAGTTCACTGTGAAGTCGGCAAGGGGAACAGTCGGCCACAAACCGCCCAATCTCAAATGAGGGGGACCAACAGTATGTCATACCTATTCTCGAATGGATTGAACCGCCGCTCGATGCTCAAGACCATGGCCGCAGGCGCTGGTCTGGCAGGCGCCGGAACACTTGTGAATATCGTACCAGGCTTTGCTCAGGACACCTTCAAGGTTTCCATGCAGCTCGGCTGGCTGGCCGGTAACGGCAACCTGGGAGAAATCGCGGCCGACAAGCTGGGCTATTTTGCGGAAGAAGGTCTTGAATTCGAAATCGTGCCGGGGGGGCCGAATGTCGATGGTGTGGCGTCCGTCGCTTCCGGGCGGTCTAATCTCGGCCAGGTGTCTTCCAGCCCCTCTCTCATGCTGGCGCGCTCGGCGGGCATTCCGGTGAAATGTATTGCCGCCGGTTACCAGCAGCATCCCTACACGTATTTCTCGCTCAAGAAGAACCCGATCAAGACACCGCAGGACATGATCGGCAAGACCATCGGCACCCAGGCGACCGGACGGATCCTGTTCCGCGCGCTTCTGGCCAAGAACGGCATATCCGAGGACCAGGTTGAACTGAAGGTCATCGGCAGTGACATGGCGCCGCTGCTGACGGGGCAGGTCGATGCGATTACCGGCTGGAAGACAAACGTCAACGCGCTTTCGATCCTTGGGGACCAGCGTGTCGACATGTCTCTGTGGGATGCGGGCATCCAGCTTTATGCCAACCCCTTCTACACCACGGACACTGTGCTGAACGAGCATGGCGACAAGGTGCAGGCCATGATCCGCGCCATATCGCGCGGCTGGGGCTGGGTTCGTGAGAACCAGGAAGAAGCCGTCAACTATCTGGTCGAGCGCCTGCCGAACCTGGACAGGGAAAGCGAATTGAAGGCGGTGCCGCTGGTGGTCGGATATTCCTTCAACGAAAAGACCGCCGAAAACGGTTGGGGCACCATGACACGCGAAAACTGGCAGGCCCAGATCGAGACTTACGAAAATCTCGAGCAATTCGCGAACGGGGCGCCCGCCGTCGACGATGTGATGACGCTGTCGGTCCTGGAGAGCACCGCAGACAGCCGCCCGAAGGTCGGTTAAGGCCATGGAAGCGGTATTGGAAAATCTGGACGCAGGCACATTGGTGCCTGCAGCCAGCCTGCGCAATGCCTGGGTCAAGTTCGGTCAGTTCACCGCGATCCAGGACATCAGCCTGGAGATCGAGGCGGGAGCCTTCTATTCCATCCTTGGTCCATCGGGTTGTGGCAAGTCGACCTTGCTCAGGCTGGTGTCTGATCTCATCCCGCCTGCATCCGGGGACGTGTCGATCTTTGGCAAGACGACCGAGGCTGCCCGTCTGGCACGGGAATTTGCCTTCGTGTTTCAGGACGCGACGCTGCTGCCCTGGCGCACGGCATTGGAGAACGTCCAGCTTCCCCTGGAAATGGGGCAGAGCCGCGGGATCCAGATCCCCGTCAGCGACAAGTCGCCGATGGAGTTGCTTGAGCTGGTCGGTCTCAAGGGCCGCGAACACGCACTGCCGCACGAGCTTTCCGGAGGCATGCGTCAGCGTGTGGCGATTGCCCGTGCACTGGTCTGCAAGCCGAAGCTGTTGCTGATGGACGAGCCCTTCGGTGCGCTCGATGAGATGACCCGCGACCACCTGAACCTTCAGCTTCTGAAGGTCTGGGAGGAAACCGGCGTGACGATCCTGTTCGTAACCCACTCGATCCCGGAAGCGGTCTTTCTGGGGCAGAAGGTGCTGATGCTCAAGGCGCATCCGGGCCGCCTGCACGAGATCGTCGATATCGATCTGCCATATCCGCGCACCACCGAGTTGCGGGATACGGCGGAATTCACCCGATACTCCGCGCATTTGCGCAAACTTCTGGAGGCGTGCTGATGACTGCCGTCGACGAAACGATGGGCATGCCGGTGGATGATGACGCTGCCGAAAAGGCCATGGCGCGCAGGGCACGGCTGACTGCTGTCGCGACCCCGGTGCTGACTGCGGTCGGCCTGATTGCAACCTGGGAAATCGGCGTCCGGGCCTTTGGGGTGCCGAGCTACATCGCCCCGGCCCCGAGCGAAGTCGCAACAACGCTGGTGACCGAATTTCCGCAGTTGATGCGGAACTTCTGGCCAACACTGTTCGAAAGCGTGCTCGGCTTTGTCGTCGGCAACGTGGCTGCAGTGCTGATCGCGATCGCCTTCGTGCACAGCCGGATGGTGGAGCGGGCGTTTTTCCCGATCGCGGTGTTCATCAACACCATTCCGATCCTGGCCATTGCCCCGATCCTGGTTCTGATCTTCGGAGCCGGACTGACCGCAAAGGTCGTCATCGCTGCCCTGATCTGTTTCTTCCCGACACTGGTCAACATGGTACGCGGCCTGCAGTCCGTCAGCCCTCAGGCGCTGGAGCTGGCACGAATCCTGTCCGCCTCCAAGTCGGAAGTGTTCTGGAAGATCCGTCTGCCGTCTTCGCTGCCGTTCCTGTTTTCGGCACTGAAGATCGCAGCCACCACCTGTGTCATCGGAGCCATCGTCGGGGAATGGGTTGGCGCGGATGTCGGGCTGGGTGCGTTGATCATCGATGCAACGTTCAATTTCCGCTCCGCCTTGCTCTACGCGACAGTCTTCCTGTCGTCGGGCCTGTCGGTGTTGATGTTTGCCGCTGTTTCCATTGCCGAACGCATGATCGTGCGGTGGTGAAGCGGATCTGAACCAAACGAAAATCTGAACTGAAACCGGGCCGTCGCTTGGCGGCCCAACGGGAGGAGTGCGCCGAAATGAGCACCAACACAACGCAGATTTCCTTGACCCGCAATGAGCAGGTTCCGGTCGTCGCAGACTGCGACGTGGTCGTCATCGGCGGTGGCCCCGCCGGCCTGAGTGCCGCCGTATCGGCTGCCAGAAACGGCTGCTCGGTGACCCTGCTCGAGCGTTACCACCACCTTGGCGGCATGGCGTCCGGCGGAATGGTTTTGGTGCTCGACGACATGGTCAACGAGGGCAATGAAATCGTCACGACGGGCATCGTCAACGAATTCGTCGACCGGATGTCGGCCCAGGATGGCGCAGTGTTTCCGCCGCCGGAAGATTGCCTGACCAACTGGGAAATGTGGAAGAAGTGGTCCCGTTGGGGCTGCATCGATTTTCACAAGACCGGCATGCCTCAGCCGATCATTCACGCAGTTGCCTTCGACCCCGATTGCTGGAAACGGGTGAGCCTCGACCTGGCTCGTGAGGCAGGTGTCAATTTGCGCCTGCATTCGTGGTTTTCCGAAGCAATGGTGGAAGACGGCCGTGTGACCGGCGTGATCTGTCAGACCAAGCTTGGCCGTCAGGCGATCAAGGCGAAGATGGTGATCGATGCCAGCGGCGATCTGGATGTCGCATCCTCTGCAGGGGCGTCTTTCCAGACCGGACAGTACATCGTCACGACCGTGTTCCGCCTGTGCGACGTCGACACGGACAAGGCAGAAGCCTTCGAGTTCGAAAATCCGGAAGAATACAAGGCCCTGGACCGTCAGGTGCGCCGGGTGATCGGTGGAGCCTGGGGCATGTGGTGGCTGAAGACGCCGCTGCCGGGTATCGTCTGGTGCAACTGCCCGCACATGCCGGGGTATGACGGGCTGTCGCCGGAACACATGCTGGCGGCGGAAGTCGAAGGCCGCGAGCGTATGATGAAGCTGCTCGCCTTCGTGCGCGCCAATCTGCCCGGTTTCGAAAACGCCAAGATGCTGGGTGCCGCGGAACAACTCGGCATTCGCCAGACCCGTCTGTTGCAGGGCGAATATGTGGTCACCCGCGATGACGTGCGCTCCCGCCGTCATTTCTCCGACAGCGTCTGCCGGGGCAGGGACTACTACACGCCTTACAGGGCCCTGCTGCCCAAGGGCATCGACAACATGATCGTTGCCGGTCGCCACTACTCGGTTGAAAGCGAAGCCCAGAAGCTGTCGCGGGAAATTCCGCCGTGCATGGCGCAGGGCGAAGCGGCTGGCGTCGCCGTTTCAGTCGCTCTGGAACAGAACTGTGCACTGCGCGACGCCGACGTTGCCACGATCCAGAAACGCATGCGTGCCCAGGGCGCCGACCCCGGCGACATCCCATCAGCAAATGCGCTCGTCGAAGGCACCGTCGCGGCAGAATAAAAAGGATAACAAACGTGAATACCCAAGCTTTCCCACTCTCCGGTGTCCGCATTCTGGACTTCACCCAGGTCATGCTGGGGCCATGTGCAACCCAGATGCTGGCCGACTTCGGTGCAGACGTCATCAAGATCGAGCGCCCCGGTGCGGGCGACCTGTCGCGGCATTTCTTCGACGTGCGGTCGGAAGAGGGCATGAACAATGCCGTCTTCTCGTCGCTGAACCGTAACAAGCGGTCTGTCGAGATCGACACCAAGTCCGATGAGGGCAAGCAAATGGTGTACGATCTGGTGCGCAACGCGGACGTGGTCGTCGACAATTTCCGCGCCGGTGTCATGGACCGTCTGGGCTTCGGCTATGAGGCGCTCAAGGCGATCAATCCCCGCATCATCTGTGCATCCGGAACGGGGTTTGGCGAGAAGGGCCCCTATGCCCACAAGGGCGGGCAGGACGTTCTGGCCCAGGCGATGAGCGGTGTCATGGAAAAGACCGCCGACCCGTCTATCGAGCGGTCCATCTACCCCACCACCTTGTGCGACTATACGGCAGGCATGCACCTGGTTCAGGGCATTCTGGCGGCCTTGCTGGCACGGACGAAGACCGGCCGCGGCCAGCGGGTTTCCGTGTCGCTCTACGATTCCATGATTGCGATGCAGATGCAGGAAGCCGCACAGTGGACCAAGCACCGCGAAGTACTGAACTGGGCCGCCATGCCCTTGACCGGTGTCTTCGACACCACTGACGGTGCTCTGGTGGTGGTCGGTGCCTTCAAGGCTAATCCGTTGCGCGACATCTGCACCGCGCTTGGCATCGAGGACCTTTCACCCACCTATCCGGACCTCGCCAGCCAGCGTGCCAACAAGCCCTATCTGCAGGACCGGTTCCGGGCCGTCTTCGCAACGAACACGACGGCGCACTGGATCGCCAGGCTGGAAGAGCAGGATCTGCTTTGCGCACCGGTGCGGGCGCTCGGAGAGGCACTCGAAGACCCGCAGACCGCCATCAATGGCATGCTGCTGGATTTCGACCATCCGGTCCTTGGCCCCTTGAGGGTCGTGGGGTCTCCCGTGCACCTGAGTGAAGCCCCCCTGAAACTGCGGCACGCACCGCCGCGCCTGGGCGAACACACCGACGAAGTCATTGCGGAGTTCGGCCTGCAACAGGTGGCAGGGGCGGCGGAATGAGTGTCCTTTTCACCCTCGAAAACCATGTCGCCCGGGTTGTCATCGACCGCCCGGAGCGCATGAACGCGGTCGACAGGGCAACTTCGGACGAGCTGGAAACCATCTGGCGGAAGATCGAAGCCGATCCGACCGTGCGCTGCGTGGTGTTGACCGGTTCGGGTGAACGCGCCTTTTCCGCCGGTGCGGACCTGAAGGACAGCAACGGACTGAGTGGGCTTGAATATTGGGCGTCCGCAAACCCGCTGGGGTTCGGCGGCATCGCCCTGAGGCGCTCCTTGAAGGTGCCGGTGATTGCCCGTGTCAACGGTCTTGCGCTCGGCGGCGGCATGGAAATGGTTCTCGGCTGCGACATTGTGATTGCCAGCGATACGGCCAGGTTCGGCCTGCCCGAAGCAAAGGTGGGCAACCTTCCGCTGGCAGGCGGGATGACGCTGCTTCAACGTCTTGTCCCCCGCAATATCGCTGTCGGTCTGATGATGACCGGCCGGATGGCAAGCGCTGTGGAGATGGAGCGCTACGGGCTCGTGAATGCCGTCGTGCCGCAGGACGAACTCGATGCGGAAGTGGACCGCTGGATTGCCGACATTCTGGCAAGTGCGCCGCTTTGCGTGCAGGCGATCAAGGCCACAGTACGCGAAACCGGTGAAATGCCGCCCGACCAGGCACAGGCCGTGCGGTCTCCCGAACTGATCGCCGCCCTCACGTCAGAAGATTCCCTCGAAGGGGTTCGGGCATTCCGGGAAAAGCGCGCGCCGGTCTGGCAAGGCAAATGAGTTGAGAGATCAAGATGGCGCTGATCATCAAGAGCGAATGCATTGATGTGAAGGACGGGATCTGCACCACGTCCTGTCCGGTCGACTGCATCTATGAAGGCGAGCGGATGTTCTACATCCACCCCGAAGAATGCATCGAATGCGGCATGTGCGAGAGCATCTGCCCGGTCGACGCGATCCGCTACGACGACGAGGTGACCGGTGCGGACCGGGCGTTCATCGAGATCAACAAGGATGTGTTCCAGGGCCCGGACGGAGGGCTGGTTTCGCCGGGTGGCTGGACCAGGGGCGATACGCCTTTCCGGGACCACCCTGCGGTGCGGGATTTTTTCAAACGCGATTTTGAGGAACAGACGACATGAAGGGGATAGTTGCGGCGGTGCCGACACCGCTCGATGCGCATGGCGCACCGGTGAAAGATACCTTTCTGGAACATTGCGCCTGGGCGCTGGCCAACGGGTGCGATGCCCTGAACATCCTGGGAACGACCGGTGAGGCGAATTCTCTCGGTCTGGCCCATCGCAAGCAAGTGATGGCCTGGGCGGCCGAGGCCTTTGACACAAGCCGTCTTATGGTCGGCACGGGTCTCACGTCCCTTGAGGACACGCTGGACCTCACGCGCGCAGCTGCCGACATGGGCTATGGTGTCGCGCTGGTCCTGCCGCCGTTCTACTACAAGCCTGTCACCGAAGAGGGGCTGGTTGCCTGGTACGAAGCGCTGGACCGGGCACTCGGCGCGACACCGATCGAGATCTATTTCTATAATTTCCCGCAGATGACGGGCTTGAAGATACCCGCGGATGTCGTCGAGCGTCTGGCAAAGACACATCCGAAAAGGTTCACGGGTATCAAGGATTCTTCCGGCGATCTCGACTATTGCCGGGAGCTTGTCCGGCGGCTGCCAGACCTGAAGGTGTTCCCAAGTTCTGAAACGGCACTCGCGGAGGGGCCTGGAGCCGGGTTCGCAGGTTGCATTTCCGCCACCGTGAACATCAGCGCGCCCCTTTGTGCGCGGCTCCTGCAGAACCCGGCAGACGAGGCAGTGGCTGGCCGGGTCGCCAGCATACGGGCGGACATTGCTGCCCACCCGCTGGTGCCTGCGGTCAAATATCTTGTCGGCCGGCGCGCTGCTGAAAGGGCCTGGAACCGTGTTCTGCCTCCCTTTCAACAACTGGACGATGCCGCATGCGGGTCTCTCGACCGCATTGCCGAAACCCTTTGAAACCGGAATTCCAATGACAAAGCACGATAATCTGATCGGCGGCAAATGGCTGCCTTCCGACACCTATTCCGAAAACCGCAATCCTTCGAACACCGATGACGTCGTTGGCCTTTATGCCCAGGGAAGCGTTGACGATGTCGATGCCGCCGTTACGGCAGCGCGCAAGGCCGCGCCGGGCTGGGCAGCGGCAACGCCGCAGACCCGCCATGATCTGCTGGAAGCGGTTGGGCGAAAGTTGGCGGAACGGGCCGAAGAATATGGCCGTCTGCTGTCGCGCGAGGAAGGCAAGACGCTGGCGGAAGGCATCGGTGAAACCATGCGCGCCGCGCAGGTTTTCAAGTTCTTTGCCGGTGAAGCGCTGCGCGTGACCGGCGATATGCAGGCCTCTGTGCGGCCCGATATCGACGTTGAGGTTACGCGTGAGCCGGTCGGTGTGATCGGCCTGATCACTCCGTGGAACTTTCCCATCGCCATTCCCGCCTGGAAGGCAGCACCTGCGCTGGCCTATGGCAATTGCGTCGTTTTGAAGCCGGCGGACCTGACGCCGGGCTGCGCTCATGTGATCGCAACGCTGCTGGATGAATGCGGCTGTCCGCCCGGTGTCTTCAACCTGGTCATGGGGCGCGGTTCTGTTGTTGGTGAGGCCATCGTGACCCATCCGGATGTCGATGCGGTTTCCTTCACCGGGTCCGTTGCCACGGGAAGCCATATTGCCGAAGTGTGCGGACGGCTTAAACGCGAGTGCCAGCTTGAAATGGGCGGCAAGAACCCGATGGTGGTGCTGGATGACGCCGATCTGGATGTCGCCGTTTCCGCATGCCTGAACGGGACATTCTTTTCCACCGGCCAACGCTGCACCGCGTCCTCGCGCATGATCGTTCAGGCGGGCATTCACGATGCTTTCGTTGAAAAGCTGCAAGCAGCGATGCTGGCCTTGAAGGTGGGGGATGCGCTTGATCCCGCTACCCAGATTGGACCGGTGGTCGACGAGAAACAGCTCTCTTCGAACCTTGCCTATGTGGACCTCGCCCGGAAAGAAGGCGCAAAGGTGATTGGCGGCGAGCGGCTCGAACTTGCCGTGCCCGGCTATTTTCAGGCCCCGGCACTGTTTCTCGAGACGACCAATTCCATGCGCATCAACCGGGAAGAGATTTTCGGTCCCTGCGGATCCGTCATCAAGGTAGCCGACTTCGAGGAAGCCATTACAGTTGCAAACGACACCGAATTCGGCCTGTCAGCCGGTATCTGCACCACAAGCCTGAAACATGCCCGCGACTTCAAGCGGCGTGCCAGGGCCGGTATGGTGATGGTCAACCTTCCGACCGCCGGTGTTGATTTTCACGTTCCCTTCGGCGGCACCAGGGGATCGTCTTTTGGACCACGCGAACAGGGCCGCTACGCGGCGGAATTCTTCACCACGGTCAAGACCAGCTACCTGTTTGCAGGCTAGGAGAAGCACATTGGACAGCAAATCCGGCAAATGGCGCAACCGGTTTCTCGGGCTGTGCGATCACATCGCACAATGGTCTGAAGATCGCGACTTCAAGGTGGGCGCAGTCATTGTCGGGCCTGGCCAGGAAATCCGCGCGACAGGTTACAACGGCCTGCCGCGCGGGGTCTCCGGAACGGACGAAACCCGTCTCGACCGCCCGAACGGTGAAAAGTTCTTCTGGGTGGAACACGCCGAACGCAATGCGATCTACAACGCAGCCCGCGCCGGTGTAGCGCTTGCCGGTTGCACCCTCTACGTCAACCGGTTTCCCTGTGCGGACTGCGCGAGGGCGATCATTCAAAGCGGGCTGTCCTGTGTGGAATGCCCGCCCAGACCATCGCATGACGGCAAGCTCGATCACAGTTTTGAGGTTTCCGAGATCATGCTCAAGGAAGCTGGAATAAAGATGACGCTTGCTAAGCCGACTGCCGGCGGCTCCAGCTAACACCGGGAGTTCCTTGGGTGGGCGGGCCGGTTTGGTGGTGGTCAGTCGCCCCGGCGGGCCGCATCGATGGCAGCCACGTCGATTTTCTTCATCTCCATCATTGCGCCAAAGGCGCGCTTTGCTTCGCCGCCGCCGGCAGCCAGGGCTTCCATCAGCGTGCGCGGGGTGATCTGCCAGGAGATGCCCCATTTGTCCCTGCACCATCCGCAGGCGCTTTCCTCGCCGCCATTGTCGACAATGGCGTTCCAGTAACGGTCGGTTTCTTCCTGATCCTCGGTCGAAACCTGGAAAGAGAACGCTTCGCTGTGCTTGAATGTGGGGCCGCCGTTCAAGCCGAGACAAGGAATGCCCAGCACGGTAAATTCCACGGTCAGAACGTCGCCCTCTTTCCCGGAAGGATAGTCGCCGGGGGCGTGGTTGACGGCTTTCAGAGCACTGTCTGGAAAGGTTTCAGCGTAAAATCGTGCCGCGGCCTCGGCGTCTTTTTCGTACCAGAGGCAAATTGTGTTCTTTGCAATCGACATTGTTTCCAGTCCTGGAGTTATACCGTCGCCCCGGATGGCTCTACTCAAAGATCCAGAGGCGACATGACATTGTTTGCGGAAAAGCCTGCGTCAGCCCGTGCTGCGTTTCGCTTGTTCGGCGTCCGCCACCTGCCAATGCTGCATGTGATCTGCCATGGCCTTCTTGAAAGCGGGGCGGGATGTTGCCCGTTCGACATAGGCTGCAAGATGCGGATGGGCATCAAGGGCCTCTTCGGCCGCGACCACGCGCAGCACTTCCACCATCGCGATGTCGGCGACGGAGAAGTCACCGGCGAGCCACTCCTTGTCGCCCAGAGCCTGCTGTAGCGCAGTCAGCTTGGTATCCATGTCTGCCTTGGCGTGAGCCCTGACGTCGGCTGCCGGAGGAGGGCCGAAGAATTCCGGGACCCGCTCGGCCAGGATCATGCTGACCCAGTGCATCACCGACAATTCAACCGTATTCAGCGCGGCGAACAGCCACTGCCAGATTTCCGCTTTCCGCTCGTCCGGCAGCAACGGAGTGCCTTCGCAAAGGTAGACAAGGATCGCTCCGCTTTCGAAAAGCGTCTGCTCACCGTCCTGGATTACGGGCACTTGCGTAAATGGCTGCAGCTTGCGGTGTTCAGCGCTTTTGGGGTGTGCGGGCACGGTCGCAACCTGGTAGCTGCGACCAATCTCCTCCAGGCCCCAGCGGACTCGTAGATCCCGCACGAACCCGCGTGGAAACTCCGGCAGCCAGTCGAAGGTGTAGAGGGTAAGGGTCATGCGGCTTTCTCCGAGTCGAAGAGCGGATCGAAGCCGGCCCACATCATCCGCATTCCGTCGAAAGGCATTGTGGACATGTCCATGTCGGCCATCCCCGCTTCCATTTCTTTGGCGGCGGCATCACATGTGGCGCGGTCCGGCCAGGCTACCCAGCTGAAGACAGGCACTTCGGTGTCTTCCACCTTGGAGGCCCGGTAGAAATCGGTCTTCTGGCCGCGCGGTACATCCGTGCCCCAGTTTTCGATCATCCCGAGAGCGCCGAATTTCTCGAACATCTTCCAGCCCTCGTCCGCCATCTCGGCGTAGGCCTTCTTGTTCGTTTCGGGCACCGCCAGCAGAAACCCCTGATAATAGCCAGCATCGCTGTGTCTGCCTGCCTCGTACACAGGGGCAAATCCGCCGAAGATCATCCGGCTGCCATCGAACGGCATTTCCGGAATTTCCTTCATGGCAGGGTCGTTCTGCATCTTTTCCCAGGAAGCATCGGCAGCAGCCTTGTCCGGCCATTCGATCCAGGAAAACACGATTGCCTCGTCTTCCTTGGCGTCGACGGCGCCGTAGAAGTCCGTAACCTTGCCCTTCGGAACATCAACACCCCAGGTTTCGACCATGCGGGTGGCGCCGTAGGATTTGAACAGAGGCCAGGCAGCGGCGATGTGGTCGGCATATTTCTGCTTGTTTGCGGCCGGAACAGCCGCTACCGCACCTGTGAAATAGGACATGGCGATCATTTCCTCCTTTTTGTCGGGATGATGGGAACATCCCGGTTGCAGCATTATCGTGACAGCGTTAGTATGAAAAAACAACTGCCAGTATGAAAAAATGACCAAAGAGATAAAAACAACAACGCGCCTTCGTTATGACGAGGGGTGCCTGGCCGCCCACGCCCTGAACCTAATAGGCGACAGGTGGGCTCTGCTCGTTGTGCGCGAGCTTATGTTTTCCGCAAAACGCTTTCAGATGATCCGCGCCGGGTTGCCGGGCATAACCGCGAGTGTTCTGACCGGCCGTCTTGCACAGCTCGTAGAGGTCGATGTCATCGAACACGACGAGCGACTGGGGGTGTATTCCCTGACGGAGGCGGGCCAGGCTCTGCTGCCCGTGCTGGAATCGCTGTGCCGGTGGGCGTTGCTGGTGCCCGGTCACGATCCGACGCGTTTCATCAGCCCGTCTGCCTTGATGATATCCATGGGTGTCAACGTCGTTCCGGAGGCTGCGGCGCAAAGAGACGCACTTGCCGGGTTCGATTTCAAGGGCGAGGCATTCGAGATGCAGCTGATCTCCGGCAGGGTCCACACCAAGACGGTTTCCCGACCTGACGCGCCCTTTGTGCTTTCCGGCAACGGCAACCGGATGGCTTCAGCCGTTTATGGATCAGTTCCGCTTGCGGATCTGATCGCCAGAGGCGTGGTCGAGGTGTCGGGAGATGTTCCCCTTGCTGCTGAATTCGTCTCGCGGTTCAAACTGCAACGTAAGACCTGAGTTGGCCGGACGGCCAGTTGGTGTTGTCGCCCGTGCCAGTATCTGTACCGGCTCCGGGGTTTGTAATAAAAATTTCATCGAACTGTAGCCTGCAATTCAAATTGCAAAACTAGAACGATGGCATGTCAAGACCTGTGCCATCCTCCGGTTTCCTGTCCGATCTCATCACCCGCAACGCCTCCCGGCTGACGGGGTCCGATACCCGTCTACTCGATGTGCTGGTCAAGGACCCGATCCGAGCCGCCATCGAAAACGGCAAGGAAGTGTCCCTTCGCGCGGGGGTGCATCCCGCCGCAGCGGTGCGTCTGGCCAAGAGGCTCGGCTTTGAAGGTTATCCGGAATTTCGAGCCTACCTGCAGGCAAATCTGGTTGAGGAAGGCAACGACTTCGAGAACCCGGCCGCCCGTATGGCGGCCCGGCTGGTGCGGGCGGAAGAAGGGCAAGTGCTGTCGTCCGTGCTCGACAGTGAAATTGCCGCCCTCGAGGCCTTGCGTACTGCCGTCCCCGACAGCGATGTCCGCGCCTTCTCCGAAGCCCTGCGCGATGCCCGCAAGATCTTCATTTTCGGTCGCGGTCATGCCGCGAGCCTGTCCTCGCTGATTGCCCTGCGCTTGCAGCGCTCCGGCTATGATGCCGCCGACCTTGGCGACCGCACCCATCACTTTGCCGAGATGCTGAACAGGCTCTCACCGGACGATGTCGTCTGGCTGCTCGCGCTCCGCCGCCCTTCCCAGCAAATCAGCGATGCAAACGGGATTGCGTCCATGCGCGGCGCGACAAGGTTGGCGCTGACGGACCTGCTCGCGGCCCGGTTCGACCCCGCGCCCGATCATCAGATCTGCGCCTCGCGCGGTGAGGCGGGCGAATCCCAGTCGCTGGTCGTGCCGATGACCATTGCCAACGCGGTCATTCTCGATCTGGCCGGTATCGATGGCGGTAGATCGATCCGGTCCCTGGAGGAATTCAAGGCCTTTCGTCAATCGCTGCCGCCACGCTGGCGCAGATGAATTTGCCAGCAGACCTGCCCCTTCCCGGAAGCGGGGCCGGACACGGAAGTCGCTGAACAAACCAAAAAAGACCGCCGTTGGAACCGGCGGCAAAGTCTCGTGCGCAAACGGAAATAGTTCACTCTAACAAGGATGACTCCATGTTGAAGAATTTGAAGAAAGTGCTGTTGGCGGGCCTGATCGGCCTTTCTGGCAGCGTCGGTGCCGCGCAGGCGGACGTCACGGTTGAATTCTGGCACAGCTTCGATGGGAGCGGCGGCGAAGCGCTAGGCGAGATCATCGAGAACTTTCAGGCTGCCAACCCTGATATCAAGATCGATGCCCAGTTCATCGGCAACTACAATGATATCGTCGCCAAGCTCCAGGCTGCCATCCCGGCGCGCCGGGCGCCGGACGCGGTGATCATGGAAGTCACCCGGTATGGTCTCTTCGCTGACCGCGGCGTACTGTTGGATCTGACCGAAAAGGTCGACAACGACCCGCTAAAGGACGACCTGTTCGATTTTGCCCGCGAAGTCGGCGTCTTTGAAGGCAAGAACTACATCGTGCCGTTCAACTCCTCCACGCCGGTGCTCTACTACAACAAGGAGATCTTCGAGCGGGCCGGCTTTGCCGAAGAACCGGCGCTCAAGACCTACGACGATCTTCTGGCGGTATCCAAACAGATTACCGAGAAGCTGGGCGACGAAGGCATCACGGGCATTGCCGCACCGGGCCAGTTCGCACGCTGGGGTCTCATCATGGATAACGACAGTGACCTGATCGACAGCAAGACCGGCGAGATCCTGATCGACAGCCCGAACACGATCGAAGCCTATGAATGGATGGCCTCGCTGGTACATGAGCACAAGGTTGCCTCTGCCGACGGCGTGACCAAGGAAAACAATGGCAGGGATGCCTTCCTGGCCGGCAAGGTCGGCATCATGTTGAATTCAACCGGCAACTACGGCCGCTCCAAGAAGGCGCTCGGCGATAACCTTGCCGTTCGTCCGATGCCTTGCAACAAGGTGTGCGCCGTGCCGATCGGTGGGGCAGGTATCGGCATTCTGTCGTCAGCCGACAAGGAAACCCAGGACGCCGCCTACAAGTTCATCAGCTTTGCCGCATCACCTGAGTCCAACGCCACCTGGTTCTCCGGCACCGGCTACATGCCGATCAACAAGAATACCGCCAAACAGCCGCTGGCCGCCGCCGCCGTTCAGGACAAGCCCGGCATCACCGTTGCGATCGACCAGCTGGACTTCGCCCGTGGCCGTCCGCGCCCGCCGGTGGTCACCTGGATGCGCGCAACCGAATACGACATGTGGCAGGCCATGGCCCTTGGTCAGCGTGATGTTACGGAAACCTTGAAGGATTTCGCGGACCGCACCCGAAAGGAAGCCGAGCGCACCAACTGATCGCCCGATTTTCTTTCGACTTCAGCACCGGGCTTCCAGAAGAAGCCCGGTGCCTCCGGAGCCTTTTCCGATGCTGTCCCGCCTGACACCCTATATTCTGGTGCTGCCGCTGATCTCCTTCATCGCGGTGTTCACCTACATTCCGATTGCAGCCAGTCTCAATCTCAGCTTCCGGGAATGGGATTTCCTGTCGCCGACGATGCCCCTTGTCGGCTTCGAAAACTACCGGCTGCTGTTCTCGTCCCACGAGTTCTGGAACTCGCTCAAGGTGACTGCGATCTTTGCTGTCATTTCCGTTCCGATCCGGCTTTGCCTTGCGCTTGTGGTTGCAAGTTACCTGGTCCGGGAGGCTCTGCCGTCCCGTATTCTGCGCGGCGCGCTGTTCCTGCCGTCTGTTACGTCCACCGTTTCCATCGCGGTGGTGTTTTCCTGGCTGTTCGCGACGGACTACGGCATGATCAATGCCTTCCTGCAAACTCTCGGCTTCGGCAAGGTTCCCTGGCTTCAGGACCCGCAGCTCGCGCTCTGGGTGCTGATCATCGTCAACACCTGGAAGCAGCTCGGCTACGATATCGTCATTTACATCGCCGGGCTTCAGGCAATCCCGCAGGAACTTTATGACGCCGCCGCCGTCGATGGCGGCAGGAAAGGCCGCGTCTTCCGCCGTGTAACCGTTCCGCTGGTAATGCCGACAACCTATTTCCTGCTTGTCGTCTCGGTGATCGAGGCCTTTCAGGTGTTCACCGTCGTGGACGTCATGACCAAGGGTGGTCCTGCGGGGGCCACCGACATGCTCGTCAACATGCTCTACCGTGTCGGCTTCACGCTGTTCGATATCGGGCAGGGCTCTGCGCTAGCCGTTGTGCTCTTCGTGCTGTTGATGGCATTGGCCCTCTTCAAGGCACGGGTTCTGGGCCGGAGGGTGCATTATGAAGCCTGACAGCCGCATCCTCGCAGGGCTTGCACTGATTGCCGGCCTTCTGTTCCTGTCTCCGGCGCTCTATTCGGTCTTCATGTCGTTCCAGACGGTGGACGCCTATTACACTGGCAAATTCGAGTTCACCCTGGAGAATTACGAACTGGCCATCGGGCAATACCATTTTGCCCGCTATCTGCTGAACAGCATTGTCGTATCGGGATTGGTCACGTTCATTGCCCTGACGGTGTCGACAATGGCCGCATTTGCTTTTGCCAGGTTTCGTTTTCCTGGCGGCAACCTGCTGTTTGCGGCCGTGGTGGCAACCCTGATGATCCCCAGCCATATCTCGCTGATCCCGAACTACCTGACCCTTGCAAAGGTGGGGCTGCTGGACACCTATGCAGGGCTCATTCTTCCGGCGATTTCCAACGGTTTCGCGGCTTTCTTTTTGCGGCAGTACATCCGCGGCATTCCGATCGCCCTGGATGAAGCGGCCTATATGGACGGAGCAACACCGCTCAAGGTGCTCTGGCGGGTGATCGTGCCGATTGCCCGCCCGGCCATATTCTCCATGGGGCTGTTCATCTTCATCACGGAATGGAACAGCTACATCTGGCCGCTGGTGGCAGTTGGTGATGAAGACCTCTACACGCTCCAGATCGGTCTTGCGCGTCTCTACCGGGTCAACCCGGGTGAAGACGTGGTCAACTGGCCGCTGGTGATGGCGGCTTCCACCATCACAATTCTTCCCGTCCTGCTCGGTTTCATATTCGTCGAACGGCACCTGGTGCGTGGCATCACCATGGGTGCGGTCAAGTAAATGGAAGTTTCAATGACACGTATTGCATCTCATCGCGGTGGCACCCTGGAGTTTGGCGACAGCACACCGGCAGGCTTCGAAGCCACTGCGCGGATGGCGCTTGAGGAAGTCGAATTCGACCTGCACCCGACGGCAGATGGCGCCATCATGGTCCACCACGATGCGACACTCGAGCGAACGACCGACAGGTCCGGCGCAATCTGCGATCTGCGCGAGGCCGAGGTTCGATCGGCAATGATCGATTACGGCGCGGGAGGCCATCCTCTGTCCCTCCAGGAGCTCTGCGCGATTTACCGGCGCAGTGCCGTTGGCTTCCGCTGCGAGATCAAGCCTGGTCCGGATCGCAGACCCTATACCGACTTCGTTCCGAAGGTGGTCGCAATGCTTGCCGCAGAAGACATGCTGGAGCGTACGGTGTTTTCCTCCTTTCTGGTCGAAACACAGGACGAGCTGGCCAGGGCAACGGAGCGGCCAAGACTATGGCTTGTCAGCCCGCCGGTTCTTCAGCAACTGGGAACCGCAGGCACGCTCGAAGTGGCAAAGGCTCACGGGATCCCGGAAATCGGTGTTCATGTCGATTGCGCAGATGAAGAGTTGATGACTGCTGTCGAGAACGCCGGACTTCAATTCGGCTGCTGGGCAGCACATACCTGTGCGCAGATCGAAAAGGCCCTTCGGCTCGGTGTGAAGGTTTTCACCACCGACCGGCCCAGCCTTGCAATCGCGATCCGGAACCGCTGGCAGGGGGAGGGGCGGTCATGAGCGGGATAGAACTGACAGATATCCGCAAATCCTATCCTGGCGGGCCGGAAGTTCTGCATGGCGTTTCGCTGGACATGCAAGCCGGGGAATTCATCGTGATCGTCGGCCCGTCGGGTTGCGGAAAATCCACGCTGCTACGCCTCGTCGCCGGCCTGGAGAAATGTGATCAGGGCGATATCCGCATCGGTGGCAAACGCGTCAATGACGTTGCGCCGCAGGATCGGGACATTGCAATGATCTTCCAGAATTACGCCCTCTATCCGCATATGAACGTGCGCCAGAACATCGCCTTTGGTCTGGAGTTGCGCGGCGTCGCCAAGTCAGAGCGTAACGCCCGGGCAGAGGAAGTGGCCAGAACGTTGAAGCTTGATCCTTATCTCGACCGAAAGCCGGGCGCCCTGTCCGGCGGCCAGCGTCAGCGGGTCGCGATGGGCCGGGCCATGGCGCGCAACAGTTCCATCTTCCTGATGGACGAGCCGCTGTCCAATCTGGATAACGCCCTGCGGGTTGCCATGCGCTCGGAAATCAAGGAGCTCCACCGGCAACTGGGGGCGACTGTCGTTTACGTAACCCACGATCAGGGTGAAGCCCTTTCCCTGGCGGATCGGATCGCCGTCCTGAAAGATGGAGATCTTCTGCAGTTCGACACGCCCGGCACGATCTATGACCGGCCGGCGAACCGCTTCGTCGCCGGGTTCCTCGGAATGCTGCCGACAAATTTTCTGCCCATTGAAACCTTGCCCTTCTGGTCCGACAGAACAGGCCTCACTGTCGGCATGCGGCCGGAGCATATGAAGGTACACACCTCGTCCCCGGACGTTCCCGCGATCCCCGCACGGATTGTCTTTTCGGAGATGACCGGAGCCAATCTGGTCCTGCATTGTGAAAGCGACGTCGGCAGGTTGATCGTGACCGCCCCGCGGCATGACATGACCTCCGGAGGCGAAACCGTGTGGATCGGCTATGACACCGATCAGGCCATCTACTTCGATGCAGCAAGTGAAAGCCGGGTGGAAATGGCTTGAGCGGTACGGCGTCTTTTGAAACTGGTTGAACCGGCGATCAGAAGCCCTGGAACAGGGTGTCCAGCGCGCGGGTAATTTCCGCAAAGTTCTCGTCGAGGCTGCCGATCGGGTCTCCCAACTGGGAAACCGCTACGGCGGCGAGGAATTGGGTCGCCATGACGTATTCCTCGCCCTCCCAGCCGAATATCGGGTTCAGGTAGGCCGCGGGTGCCGGTGCGCGAGACCTGGGCAAAAGCGGCACGACGACGCGTGTGTTGAGGCTTTCCAGAAGGTCCGCCTGCACATCCAGCACCAGAACGCTGTCCGGTTTCAGCCGGTAGAGCTGATTTCTGGCCATTAAAACAGGCGTCTCGCTTCAAGCGGCAGGCCGTGTTCCTCGACAAAGTCGTTGGAGCTGTTCAGGGCCGCCCTGTTTTCCAGTTTCCACCGTTCCGCGCGGGCTTGTGAAACCGCGCGCCGGATACCTTCTTCGGCTGCCTGGGAAATATTCACGCCCAGTTCCTTCGCCGAACCGACCAGCGTCATATCAATTGTCAAATTGGTCGCCTTGCGTGCGTGAACGCGTGCCATCGTGTTTCCAAACCATTCATACCCGGTATCCGGATAATAGCGGTGCGCTTACGCATTTTCAATGCGCATCATAAATGCGCACTGAAAATTGAGATACCGATGGCCTCGAGAAAGACCTGTCCAACGCGAAGAGCCCTTACTGTCCAGGAAGACGAGTATCCTTTCACGAAGGGACGCCGGGAAGGGGACAAGGCCAGTGAGCGGCGAGATTTTCCCTTGGACAGCTTCTTTCTCGATTGATCGGGAATGTCAGTTCAAGTCCATCCCCGCAACGGGAACAGCCTGCGCAGGTCCGGAGCGCGTAACCACAGGCCACCCCACATGAACAGGCCCAGATAAAGACTGAACAGCACATGGCTGAACAGGGGGGACCCGGCCCGGATCTGGGTTGCCATGGCACCGCCGAGCAAGCCCATCATCAAGATTGCTCCTAACACGCTGGTGCGCGGAATGAGGTAAAGAACAAGGCAGGCCAGTTCGATCAAGCCAATCGGAAATGCGTACCCCGCAGGCCAGCCAAGTTCGGCCAGCGTGTCTTCGGCAACAGGCAGATGGAGCAGCTTCGGCGCAATGGAAGCGCCCAACATGAACAGGGCGAAAAGGCCCGTCAGAATGCGGCCTGCCCAAAGCATGGTGGTCCCGTTACTCATTTCGCGCTCCATCAGATAGACTTGGCAAGTTCTTCAAGCTGCTCTGCAGCCTTGCCCCAGCCTTCGTGAAACCCCATCCGTTCGTGTTCTTCCCTGGCTTCCTTGGTCCAATGCAGAGCCTGAGCGTGGTAACGGGTCCTGCCACCCCCCAGATCTTCAAAGGTTACTTCAGCCACCATGAAGGGGCGGCCGGTTGGTTTCCAGCCGGGATGGAATGCGTCGGTGGTTACCAGACGTTCGTTTGCAACGACTTCCAGAAAGACACCGGTATTTGGGAATTCCTCGCCGTTTGGACCATGCATGCGACAGGAAAACTCGCCGCCAGGCCGCAGATCGATACGGGCATCGGAGACATACCAGGGCTTGGGACAGAACCACTTTTCAAGCAGTTTCGGCTCCGTCCAGCAACGCCAGAGTTTTTCTCGCGGAGCATCCAGATCAAGGATCAGTTCGAGTGCATGCTGTTGTTCTGACATCTGATTTTGTCCACTGCGCTGTTGTTGATAGCTCAAGGACGAATGAAGAATGGCACGTGCGACAAATGAGTTCAGTTTTTTTCAAGGCCCGTCATCTGGTCGAGCTGTTGGCGAATATGAGCGGCTTCCGCAACAGTCCCGGCAAGGGCAATGGCCTGATCAAATGCGCAGCGTGCCTCGCTTGTCCGCCCCAATTGCTTGAGCAGCGCCCCACGCGCGCCATGATAATAGAAATATCCGCGAAGTTTGACTGCGAGCGGTTCGATCATCTGCAACGCAGCTGCGGCCCCTTCCGTTTTCGACACCGCAACGGCACGGTTGAGGGTGACAACGGGAGATGGCGAGCGACGCTCGAGTGCGGCGTAAAGCTGTTCGATCTCTTTCCAGTCGGTGTCTTCCGGTGTCGCGGCACGCGCATGCAGAGCAGCGATTGCCGCCTGTATCTGATAGGGCCCCGGTCCGCGGCGGAGCATCGCCTTGTCTATGAGGACAAGGGCTTCGGCTATCATGGGCCGGTTCCATCGTGATCTGTCCTGATCTTCCAGGAGGACCAACAGGCCGTTTGCGTCAACTCGCGTCTCTTGACGGGAATGCTGCAACAGCATGAGCGCAAGCAGTCCCATGAGTTCCGGGTCGGAGGGAAACATCCGCAGCAGCAGCCTGGCCAGGCGAATACCCTCGTGGCACAGACCCGAGCGCTCGCCAGCCGGATCAGGGTCGCTGTAGCCTTCGCTAAAGACGAGATAAATCATCGCGGATACAGCCGACAGACGGTTTTCCCGCTCTGCCTGATCCGGTGTCTCGAACGGCACGCCAGCGTCGGCTATCGTCGCCTTTGCACGGGTGATCCGCTGCCGCATCGCGTGTTCGCCGACCAGAAATGCCCGGGCGATGTCACCAACCGGAATGCCGGAAACGATGCGCAATGCAAGCGCGATCTGCTGGGTTGCCGGCAGATCCGGATGACAGCAGATAAACAGAAGGCGCAGGATGTCATCACGGTAGTCCGCCGTATCGAGCCGTTCAACCAGGTCCGGTTCGGCATCCTCCACGTTCGACAGAACGTCTTCGGGGGGCAGGCTGGAGGTCCTTGCCTCGTGTTTCAGCACGTCCAGCGTCAGGTTGCGGCCGACGGTGATCAGCCATCCTTCCACGTTTCGTGGCGGTCCGTTGTCCGGCCAGTTTTTCAAGGCGCGCAGGCAGGCTTCCTGAAAAGCTTCTTCGGCCAGATCCAGATCACGAAAATACCGGAGCAATGCGGCCATCACCCGTGGCCGCGAGGCAGTCAATTTGCTGTCAATCCATGTGAGATCAGGCGGTTGCATTGTCGGTGTCAGTCGTGGTGCTCGGGTGGAAGCTCTTGACCGGCCTCAGTTCATAGGCTCCACCGGGGTTGGCTTCGGTAAGGTCTCTGGCAAAGTCCAGGGCCTGCTGCTGATCTTCAACCTCAACCAGATAAAAGCCGAGCAGCTGTTCCTTGGTCTCCGCATAGGGGCCATCGGTAACGAGATTTTCCTTCTTGTGGAGGGTAGAGGCCGTTTTGGTGGGCATGAGGCGGGCAGCCAGCTCATACTGATCAGCCCACTTCTCATGAACGACCTGCAGCCGTTTCATGACAGCAGCGTCTTCCTCGTCACTCCACGCGGAGGTGACCTCTTCATCATTATAGCAAAGCAGCATGTACAACATGAAAAACGGTTCCATAGTTACAAGGACGGTTCTGACATTCGAATTGCGACATTACGGATAGTTTTTTGGCAAGAGCAGTAAGGCTGTTCGGCCTTTCAGCTCTTGCGACCGCTTCCCGGTCCTTCCAGAGCCTTTGTCAACTTCCCCAACAATGCCGAAAGCGTGCGCTGTTCCTCATCTGTGAGGCAGTCGATCAATCGGGCTTCGTGAGCCATGTCTTCCTTGAAAGCGGACCGGATTAGGTCCATCCCCTTATTGGATAGGCGGACGGGCGAGCTCCGGCCGTCTGCAAGGTCTTTTGGCCTTTCGATCAATCCGGCCCTTTCCAGGCGTGCCAGAATGCCGGTTAGCCCTCCTGAAGTGAGCATCAGGGAATTGAACAGTTCCGTGGGGCGAAGCTGGTAAGGTGATCCGGAGCGCAGCAGCGTCGATAGAACATCGAATTCCCGGGTATCGAGGCCGTGTCTTGAGAAAATGGCCTCGATGCCCGGCCGGGCCAAATGGGTGATCACCCGCGCGCGGCCAAGGATTGCCATGCCGCGCGTATCAACCTCCGGCAACTCCAGCTCCCATTGCCGGCGTCGGCGTTCAACGTGATCCGTATCGTTTTTGCTCATTCTCGATTTTATCTTGCGTGCGAGACAATTCAGTTTATCTTTCGCGCAAGATAAATCAACCCGGCGACGTCAGGTGCTTGGTCTCGGGCGTCGCATACATCACGAGAGGAGAGTGCGGTGGCTGAAAAAGATCAGGTCGCCAAGGTGAAGGGGCCGGCGTCGTACTTTCCGTCTATCGAAAAGAAATACGGCAAGCCTATCGGCGATTGGCAAGCTCTCGTGCGCGCCCAGGCCGGAAAGAAGCACATGGAAATTGTCGACTTTCTGAAAACAGAACACGGGCTTGGGCACGGACATGCAAATGCGATCGTCGCGGCCACGCTCGCTGAAGACAAGAAGTGATCGATTGCTTGAGTGGTGATGGGCCTGTTTTCAAGTGCGCGCCACTAAAGACGAGATCGCCTCCGCCACCCAGGAAGTCGCCAGCGGAACGACAGGCAAAAGCCGGTCAGTCTTCACCGATTTGTTTGTTTGCTGGTTGTGCTTCTCACGCATTTTAAGTGCCACGCGGAAGTAGGTAAGACTTTAGCGTTTAAGTGGCGGTTTGAAGATATATTGCCAGTTGAATTCTCCGGCTAAATATTTGCCTGGAGAAGCGTTTGGTCATAATCAAAACCTACATGAAAAAAACAATAAAACTGAGGTGAGTTCGACTGTAATTGCATTAAATATTTTCATCCGTATCGGGTATTGCTTTCGGTGAAGGCTTTTGTATTCAGAATAAAAAGAAGAAGTTGCGGCGATGATATCTGTGCGATTAGATATAATGATTTATGTCACTGATTTTTTCCCCGGTGTAGACTAATTGCCCTAAAATGTTGGCTGGAATTTAAAACCCATTGATCCTTTTTAGCCGAGTCATGACCTGAAATTCCTTTACGTAATCAATAGAGCTGGTCATGGTCCTTCGGGAGACGTTCAATGTCCAATCATTTGCGTTACTTATTTTTTATAGGTCCCAGGGACAAATTGCCGAAACCCTTGGAAAATTCATTGGTTCGGGAGCTGCCGGGTCTCGTTGTGCAGGTTTCAACTGACTGGGATGTTCTGGTTGAAAAGGCCGAACAGGAAGGGATTTTGCCTTCTCTGATCCTGGTTGATGAAGCCTTTGGCGCCACGAATGCTGATTTGTTGCAAGTGTTCCAGGACACGTATCCCAATGCCATCCTGTGTCTAACCTTTAACGGTGAGTACACGTCCAGGCTGCAAATTCGAAAATGTCTGAAAACCGGTATCATCAATAACGTCATACCCATGAACCTCCGGCTGGATCTTTGGCTCTATGCGATCCAGATCATGCTGCATGGTGGTTCCTACATGCCGCCGGATCTTGTCGAACTTCTCGAGATCGACAGGAGCATGCAGCTGGAAAAGGCGCGCAAGGCGACTGCTGCCAGCGGCGTGTCCGGGGTGCACATCGTAAGTTCGCTGACACCCCGAGAGCGGGAAGTGTTGGAGTTGATCGCACGAGGGCAGCAAAACAAGCATATTGCTGCAAATCTCTCGCTGTCGGAGCACACGATCAAACTTCACATTCACCACATCATTTCGAAGATGGGCGTATCAAACAGGACTGAAGCCGCCGCCGCATATCTTCTGATACATCGATCCGCCGGCGGTAACGTTTAGGCTGCAATCCGAAAACTCTGCCAACGACTGGGAATGGTCCAATCTGCTGAATGTAAATTGGCAGAAACAAATCTATGGATGCTGCCGAGCCCCTGGTGTGAAGACTATTGAAAATTGTATCTGTAGTTATCGTAATTTCATTTAGATACAACTTGCCTCATGGTGCGGTTGTCCGGCGGCATCGAGAGCGCGGTCGCGGTGTCCGTCATGCCTCGTTGTTTCATTGTTCCTTTGTCAGGGCGCTACCGACGGGCTCTGCCGCTTCGAACCTGGTCAGGCCGGGGCGGCCAGTCTTGCTAGCCGCTCATCGCGGAAGGAAATAAGACGCCTTGCGTTTTCATCCCACAGGACCAGCTTCACGCAGCCAAGGCTTTGACGCAATGTGAGCCGGCTGACATTGCGCAGTTCCGGATGTTCCTTGAGGACTTCAGATAGCCGGTAGAAGGGAATTTTGGGAGACAGGTGGTGCACGTGGTGGATGCCGATATTTCCGGAGAACCAGCGCAACAGGGGCGGCAGGTCGTAGTGTGAACTGCCTTCAAGCGCGGCATGCTGGAAATCCCAGTCACTTTCTTCAGACCAATGGGTCTCTTCGAACTGGTGCTGGATGTAGAAGAGCCAAACGCCGGCGCTGGCTGCCATCAGAGTGATCGGGACCTGCACAAGGAAAAACGTGCTTGCGCCGACCAGCCAGATCATGAGCGCAAACGGTGCCGCGATCCCGAGATTTGTGGCAATTGTCGACACCCAGGGCTGCATTCCGGCGCGCATCAGGCCATAGGGAAGCCGGTATTGGGCGACGAATAGCCATGCCGGTCCCAGGCCGAACATGACGACCGGATGCCGATAGAGCCAGTAGCGCAGGCGGCCCCAGCGGGACAGGGCTCTGTATTCGCGCACGGTGAGCGTATCGACGTCACCGACGCCGCGGCGGTCGAGGTTTCCGGCGGAGGCATGATGGATGGCGTGAGTTCGGCGCCAGTAATCGTAAGGGGTAAAGGTAAGTACCCCGATGACCCGGCCGATCCAGTCGTTCATGCTGCGCCGGGCGTACAAGTTCCCATGGCCGCAATCGTGCTGCAGGATGAAAAGCCGGACCAGAAACCCTGCCGCCGGGACCGTCAGGATCAATCCGAACCAGTAGCCGTGTACGACGAGTGTCGCGGTAATTCCCCACAGTGCAATGAAGGGGAGGACCGTGATCGCAATCTCGAAACTGCTGCGGCGCGCACTGATGTTCCGGAATTTGGCAAGAGCTGCGATCCAGGACCGGCTCTGGCGATCAGCAGTCGGATTTTTCAGCGACGAATTTTCAGAGCCGTGGCGGAGCTCGGCCGCGGTATTATTAGAGGTTACGGTCATTCATGCGGCCTTCCACGCAGTATTCCGGAGTTTGATCGTTTCTCCAGGAATGACGTCCGTGGATATCGAGCAGCTATTAAACCGACGTTGCCGGTCAAGTTGGTCTGCAGGTTTTCTGCCGCATCTACAATCATATTTTTGCATTTACGGAAAACTATTCAGAAAAATCGACGGAAGATCCGCCGATTATCAAATTCATTTCAGAAATTCGGCGTCTCGCGCCAGTGTGAAACGGAAGTCAGTCCAGCCCGATGCGGTCAGCGGTTTCAGGAGTTGTGCCTGACACTGGGGACCTTCGGGCCGTCAGCCCGAAGGTGTTTTTCCGATGATGTGGGAAGGTCAGGTCCCGGCCAGTTGGGAAATTTTCATGTTCGAGGCATCTCCACGCGAGAATTGCGTGAACATTGACATGACGGACGCGCGGATTGTGTCTACCTGCGCAGGTGAATAACGCCTGGCCTGGTAACTCATCAGCACGCGGATGGCGCGGTTGCCGTCGATGACCTCTTCCATCACTTCAAATTGCAGTCCGAGATGGGATTCATGCTTGTCCGGGTCGACCTGGCGAAACGCGATGGTACCGCCATCCGGCGCTGGCAGGTTGCCGTTCAACTTGTTTTGCGCATGGATCTGAATGAACACATCGAACAGGTGGTCCATTCCAGGCGTCATGCCAAGGGCATCTTCCACAAGGTCAATCGGAATGTCGGTAAAGGGCATCGATCCGTTGATCATGTCCTTGATGTTGCCGATCAGGGTGCCGACAGTCGGATCGTTTCCGAAGCGAACCCGGTGGGCGACGACAGTGGTGAAGTAGCCGATCGTGTCGAAATAGTCGGGGTCCGTACGGCCCGCGGCAGAGGTGCCGATCACCACATCGGACAATCCCCCAAGGGCCTGAAGCGCGGCGGAAATCGCGCCATAGACGACGTTGAAAAGGGAAGCGCTGTTTTCCTTGGCAATGGCATATAGCCCTTCGGAAACGTCGCTCTCCAGCCGCATTTCAACCCAGCCGCCTGCTACCGAACTATCGTCAGTGGCGGGTTCATCGAGGAGTTTGGGTTCGTTGGTGAAGAGAACCAGTCCCTTGGGTGCATCACCGAGCATGTCCGTCCAGAAGGCAAGGTGCCGGGCATTGACGCCCGCCTGCACCTGCTTGCGGGCAAACTCGTGAAATGGCGCTGGTTCGTCCGGCCATTCGGGCGCAACGCCAAGGCTGCGTGCGCGGTAGGCTTCAACCAGTTCGTCCATCATCAGGTTGACGGACCATTCGTCGAGCGCGAGGTGGTGGAACAGGAACGAGAGCACTTGCCGACCTGTCTCCGGATCGGTGAGAAACCGCAACCTTACCGGCAATTCCTTTGCAAGGTCGAAGCAATAAATGGCTTCGGCATTGCGGTCCGCACCGGTGCTTTCCGCGCTGGTCCAGAACCATTTGCAGGTTGCCAGTTCCTCGACGGGAACAACCTTCTGCAAGACATCGCCTTCTTCCGTTTCGAAGTAGAGAGTCCTGAGGGCGGCATGCCGTTTCATCAAGTCACCGAAGGCGGCCTCGAAAACGGTTTCGTCCACGGGGTCGAGAAAATCCAGGGCAAACGGCAAGTTGAAAATCTCGCGGTATCCAAGAGCCGAATAGATCTTCCAGAGCGACATCTGCGCAAGAGCAAGAGGTGTGGCAGCGTCGCTGGCCTTGCCGTTTCTGATCTCGACGTTGTGGTTCGCGGCGCTTTCGCCGGCGGTATCGACCAGTGTTGCGTGCCGGGCAAGACCTGCTGCTGTCGGGTTGCCGAAAAGATCGTTGAAACGAACCTCTATGCCATGATCATGAAGCAGGCGGCCGATGATCCGGGTGGCAACCAGCGAATGTCCGCCGAAATCGAAAAAGTCGTCGTCTGGTGTGAGGTCTGCAACCGCGAGCGCATCCCGAAACTCCTGCAGGATGGCCGCCTGAATGGCCGTCACGTCGAGGGAAGTTCCTTGCCGCGTGTCGAAAGGAGCGTCAGAAACACAGGCAATTTCGCCCTGAATTAGCTGCTTGTCCGTCGTGATTGAAAGACCTTCCGGGTTCCGGAGATCTTCGGCAAACAGATCCAGCACCAAACCGCCGGCATGTCGCCTGATCCTCTGTCCCGTGACCAGTTCAAGAATTGCCCTGCCTTCTGTGTCAAAGCCCACGGCCAGCTCGAAATCGGGGCGTGCTTCATATGTCGGCAGGGGTATCCGGTCGAAGGCGAGTGTGTCTGTCGGGACGATGGTTTTCGGATCGGCGAGCCGTTGAAACCAGACCTTTGGAAGGTCTGCTACCAGAGCGTTGTTGTCGTGTTTTTCAGATCTCGAAATCGCATTCAGATGAGACAGAACTTGCCGTTCACCCTCTTCGGGAGCCATGTCCCGTCCAATGGAAACAGCAAAGCTGTCCGAACGGGCAAAACCGCCGCAATGGTCAGTCAGGCTGCCTGTCTGCCGTGCCGGAAAAATGGCTTCGATCCGTTCGTGACCGCCGAGCTTGCACAGGAATTGCGCGAAACGAATCCCAACCCGTGCCAGCAATGTGGTGTGGTCCGAAGAAGAGAAAATCTGGTCATGATGGAGGATAGGTTCGAGCAAGGTTCCGAACCTCCGCGCGAGCCGGTCGCTCGTTGGCAACAGACCAGGCGTTCCGTTGAAATCGATAACGGCCGTATCAGCCAATCCTTGGCCTCGTCGCAACCAGGTGACCGGCGCAAGGCCGGGAAAATCAGGCTCGAGTTGCTTCACTTGACGCAGCGCCGGTGCAGCAATGACCTTGCTGTCATAGGCTGCCACAAGACTTCTCAGGACATCTTCCGGTGAACAGACCTCCTCGAGAATGCGGTGCATGAGCAGGCCCAGGATCACCTCTTGACCGCAGAGGATCAGCAACACCTTGAAAGGGGGTTCGGCTTCGCTGTCCCAATGTGCTTTCTGGGCGGACAGGACAAGTGAAACGGCTTCCTGCTGGTTGTCCGCTTTGATGATTTCAAGTGTTCCGTCCGGCCCGTGCGAGAGGGACTTCACGAGTTCTCCCTCGTCACTGAAGCGATAGCACATCGTCAGCTCGGGAAGGGCTTCGACCATCGCGTCCACGGCGCGGGCGAGGCGTGCGATATCGGGTGTGCCACCGAGCCGGTAGGTCTGGGCATGTCGCAGCACCTTGTCCGGATCTTGCTGTTGCGCCAGCCAGATCCGTTCCTGATGCTGCGTGACGGTGTGCGGCTCCCGGCCTTTTTCCGGCAAACGGCCAGCCGGGACGGCAGGCTGGGTTGACCCGTCCAGGGATTTGAGTTCCGCGTCGAAACGCTCGAACTCGGTTGCTGTCAACAGGCGGTCAAAACCTCCGGTCATGTCAGTCTCCCGATACTCATGTGTCGTGCTGATTGCTTGCCTTGGGAGCTCGTCCGCAGCCATTCGGGCCGACGACGCGGGGGCTCACTGAGTAAGCGGATATGAGTTGCATTTGTTAGCAGGCACAGCCAGCGGGAGCAATTAAACTTGTATCAAATACTCATGTTTTTTAAGTCCGGGTATCCAGGTGGGCCAGATATGATTTCTGGACGGGAGAAGGCAAGACACCCGGGCAAGCACTGGGTGTGCCGCCCGGGCATGTTCGATGCAGAAAACCGATAGACGGAGCAGCTCCGGTTTTACTGCGTCGTCTCGTTCCAGCCTGCGATCGCGTCCAGCATGTGTTCCGCGCTTGCAACACTCGGCGTGATGACCTTGGCGGGGTCGACGAACAGGATCCGGTTTTCTTTGGCCGGTTTCATGAATTGATCCCAACCGGGAACAATCTTGCTCAGCGAAGCACGGGTGCCGGCCTCATCGCGGCCGCCGGCCATGTAGCTGTTGAGCAGGACAAGAACATCAGGATCGAGCTTGCCGAATTCCTCCGCACTCAACGGCATGAGCATCATGGAACCGCCAGCCGGAGAGGCGCCGCTCGGTGCGCCGACTTCCAGACGGCTGTATCCGAGGTCTTCCAGTGCCTGAACCATGCCGGAGGAATCGCCCACAACATTGAGCTGGTCGGTCAGAAAGACGGGAAGGTAGGTCCTGCCGGCAGGATCGAAGGGCAGTTTGGCGCGCAGATCTTCCACGCGCTTTTCATAGGCCGCCTTGCGGGCGGCAAAGACATCTTCCCGGCCGACGAGAGCTGCCAGGTCTTCCTCGACATCAAAACCGTAGACCTTCGAGCTGCCGACATTCTGCAGATAGACAGGGGCGACAGTGGCCAGTTGATCGGCTTTGCCGGCATCCAGTTCGCTCGCGACGATCAGATCAGGTTCCAGCGCTCTCAGTTTTTCAAGGTCGAGCTGCCCCACGGGGCCGAAACCCTTCGGTTTCGTTTTGCCTTCGCCGAGAACGGTGTCGATGAAGTCGACTGCGATAACGAAACTGCCGTCATCCGCCCGGCCGAAGCTGCCGGTAAGATCGAGACCGAGATCCATCAGCGGGATGCCGAGCAACGGCTCGTGCATGACGACGATATGTTCGGGCTGCTCCGGTATCGTGACCTTCCGGCCCGTGTCGTCGGTGACGGTGCGCTCGGCTGCAAGGACCGGACTTGTCGCCAGTAGGGCTGCGATTGCGCAGGAGACGAGAAAACGCATGAAGATCCTTTCAGTGTGACTGGAGTTTGCGCAGCGCCTGCAGACGCAGCGCGATGATGAAGAGCGGCACGCCGACCATCGTCAGGCTGAGACCGAGCGGCATTGGCAGGGAGCCGCCAAGCCCGCGTGTCAGTGCATCGGCGAGCAGGACGAGGATCCCGCCCATCAAGGCGGACAGGAAAAGCCGCGCCCGGGCGACGGCCGGTGAAAGAAAGCCGGCGATGTGAGGTGCCAGCACGCCAAGAAAGACCAGGGGGCCAACCGCCGTTACGGCAGCGGAGCTCAGCACAACGGCAGTGAGCAGGATCAACGGGCGGGAACGGCCAACAGGTTCGCCCAATGCCATCGCCATTTCGCTGCCCAGGTCATAGGTGGCCATGGCAGGGCCGAGAACGAAGATCGCCGCGAGGCTGAGAACGAACAACGGCGCAAAGGCGGCGATGACTGTCCAGTTGGCCTGGAACAGCGAGCCGGCCAGCCACTCGGAAAGGGCGATGGAGGTCTCGGTCGGCAGATACAGGATGAGAAGCGATCCGAAGGAGGACAGGACCGTCTCGATTGCTATCCCCATCAGGACGATGGAAAGGCCGCTGGATCGCTCGCTGCCGACAAGCCACAAGAGCAGACCGGCAACCGTCAGCCCACCGGCGAGCGCAGCAAGAACCACAAGGCTCTTGGGGGCCGCAGGCAGGAAGACCAGCAGCAACATGATCATCGTCATCGACCCCTGGCTGAAGCCGAAAAGTCCCGGGTCAGCCAGCGGGTTCCTGGCAACCGACTGAAGCATTGCCCCGGCAAGTGCGACCGCCCAGCCGACCATGAACCCGAGCAGGATGCGCGGCAGACGGACCGTCCAGAGGGCATAGTTCTCCGCACCCGGCAAACTTTCACCGGCAAGCGTTCGGAAAAGATCGGCTAGCCCGGTGTCCGTCAGCCCGAGGCCGGTGGCAAGAGCTGCAAGTGCAAGCGCAGCAGCCACAAGACAGGCTCCGGCAAGCAGATTGCCGGTCCTCATCTGAAGTCCGCCGGCCAGACGCAGCACCCGTTTGCCGTCGATTGCTCTACCGCCTCTGATCATGAGGCCTCCCGGCTTCCGGGGGAGAGATAGAAGCGTTTGACGATCACGATGAATACGATGCCGCCGATCAGATCCGTAACCAGGCCGGTGTTCACGACGTATGGGTAAAAGGCTTCCCGTGCGATAAGGTCCGCAGCCAGACCGACAATCGCTCCCACGATCAGGGAGGCCGGCAGGGCGTGAACAAGATTGTTGCCCATGAAGGGGCGCACGATATGCGGCACGACCAGCCCGACAAAGCCGATCGGACCGCACACTGCAACCGCGGAGCCGGACCCGAGCACGGCTGCTCCGATGGCAAAACGTGAGACTAGAGGAACGTTGACGCCGGTTGAGGCGGCCTTGTCGGCGCCCAGCAGGATCAGGGTCAGCGGCCGGGCAAACAGCAGCAGGATTGCGACGGAAAGGGCCCCGATCCACCAGAACATGGCAAGGCGGTCGATATAGACGTGGTTGATGTTGCCGGTTACCCAACTCAGGAATTCGGCCCGCCGGGCCGGGTCGGACAACAGCAAGGCGTTGGTCATGCCGGTGAACAGCATGGAAACCAGGGCGCCGGACAGAATAAGAGACAATCCGCGCGGGTCGTTCCGGCGCCCTGCGAGCCGGGCAACTGCAAGGCTGGAGAGAAAGCCGGCAAGTGCTCCGGCAAGCGCCGCAATGCCCTGCAGCTCGGCGCTGGCACCGAATAGCAGCGCACTGGCAACCAGAAACAGAGCCGCACCTGAATTGACGCCCAGTGTGGCAGGGGAGGCCAGGGGATTGCGCACCAGGCTTTGCAGGACGAAGCCGCTGGCCGCGGCAATGCCGCCGGCGTAAATCGCAATCAGGGTGCGCGGCAAACGCTGGAACAGAAGGACCGCTTCTTCGTAACTTTGAGCTTCGAAACGCTGGAGCGCGGCAATCAGGTTCGGCAGATCGGCCGCGTGGAAACCGAAGAACAAATGCACCACCAGCACGATGGCAAGCATTGCAAGGATGAGCAGAAGGTGGAGACTACGCCGGTCCATCAGGCTACCGATGCGTGCCCAATGCGCTCCGGGAAGCAGACGAGGCGCCCATCGCGCGGAAAGATCTGGGTCCTGAGGCCGAAGACCTGTTCGATGTTGTCACTGGTGACCGTGTCTGCGACCGGTCCTGCCGTAATGCACCGGCCTGACTGCATCAGCACGACCTCGTCGGCGAAGGCGGTGGTCAGGTTCAGGTCGTGCAGAACGGCAATCACCGTCTTGCCGTGGGTTTCGATCAACTCCCTGACCAGTTCGAGAACGGCGAACTGGTATTTCATGTCCAGATGATTGACTGGCTCGTCCATCAGGATGACATCGGTATCCTGTGCTAGAACCATTGCGATCCAGGCGCGCTGACGCTGGCCACCGGACAGTTTGTTCACGGGAAAGCCGGCCCGGTCGCTCAGGCCGACCGTCTCCAGAACCTGTTTGAAGAGATCACGATCCTGCGCCGACGGACCACCCGTCAGCGAATACCGCGAATAGCCGGCAAGCTCGATCAGCTCGCCAAGTGTCATGTAATCCGGGCAGAAGCAATCCTGAGGCAGATAGGCAATCCGGCGGGCAAGAGCTTTTCGGCTGATGCCATGGAGAGGTACGCCTTCCAGCAGTATGTCGCCGGCGCTGATCGGCAGGAAGCCCATGATGGCTTTCAACAGGCTGGACTTGCCGCACCCGTTCGGCCCGACGATCGCCGTAAGCCGGCCTTTGCTGAACCGGACGGAGACATCACTGAGCACATTCAAGGGTCCGTAAGCCGCGCTTACGTGTCTTGTCTCCAGCAATTTCGACCTCTTGACCTTCTGCAATGCAGAAGTCTTTATACTATCCGAAACGAGCCAGCAAACCCAAAGCCAGCCCTCGAACTCGTTTCCAATCCAATCAAGAGCGGATTTGATGACCCCCTCAAAGAAATTGCATATCGGCATGTCGCTCGCCCCGACATGGCTCAGCGGCGACGCGTGGCGTCGTGCGGACAGTGGCGTGGAAGGCCTTTACGGCAGTGATTTTTATCTCGACGTCGCACTGCGCGCGGAGCAGGCCAAACTGGACTTTGCGTTTCTGCCGGACTCGCTGTTTCTGAACACAGGGCTGCTGGCATCCGGCACCGGGTTTGCCAGTCTTGACCCGACATTGCTGCTGGCCTCGATCGCGCGCGAGACGTCGAAGATCGGGCTCTTGTCGACTGCGTCGACGACCTTCTTTCCACCCTATATCGTCGCCCGGCAGATCCAGTCGCTGAACTGGCTCAGCAACGGGCGGGCCGGCTGGAACATCGTCACCGCGCTGGACGGCAACGCGAATTTCGGCCTTTCCGAAATGCCGAGCCCGGAGGAACGCTACGCACGGGCCGCCGAATTTACCGAAGTCGTCCGGCAGCTCTGGGAGAGCTTTCCTTATGAAGCTCTCAAGCTCGACAGGGAAAGCGGGCTTTTCGCTGATGCGGATCTCGTCAAACCGGTCGACCACGAAGGTTCGTTCTTCAACGTGAAGGGCCCGCTCAACTTGCCGCGCTTCGGCAAGACACGGATACCGCTTGTGCAGGCAGGGGCTTCTGGCGCAGGCCGTGACTTTGCCTCTTCGGTGGCGGACGCGATCTTCGCCTCGACACCGGACAAGGCCGCAGCCATGGACTTGCGGACTGATTTGCGCAAACGGGCCGAACATCGCGGACGAAAGGGGGACGATATCCGGGTTTTGCCGGGGTTGAGCCTTTACCTTGCGCCGACCAGGGCGGAGGCGGAGGAGCTCTTTGCCGAAACCAACGCACGCGTGAGCCGGGACCGGTGCCTGGCAACTGTTCTGGAAATGACCGGGCTCGATCTTTGCGACTGGCCGGCAAAACGACAGGTGAAAGCCACGGATCTGCCCTCGCCACCGGAAACGGTGCGCAGCCGCACCCATTCGCAACTTCTGCGGCGGATGATCGAGCGGGACGAACCGGCCGTCGAAGACCTGTTGCGCCGGCCGGAAGTTATCGGCTCGGCCCATTGGCTCGTCGTCGGCACACCTTCCGATGCGGTCGCACAAATCAAGGATTGGGCAGCGGCAGGTGCGATCGACGGTTTCGTCGCCTTTCCGGGTGGATCTCTGGACGCGGTGCGCTTGCTCCTGGAACAGGTGGTTCCTGCATTGGGTGATCTGGGCCTTTTCCGGAAGGACTATTCAGGTTCGACCTTCTTCGAGCATCTGACCCAGGAATAGGCATCGAGACAAATGCAGAAGCGCGTCACCGCAGGCGGACTAGGCAGTTGCAGAGGCCGAGGTTGCGCCATTTTCGAAAACTGGTGTCGGGGCTTGGCGAAAGAAAATTCCAACCCCTGACATCGCGAAATAGCAGCCCGAATAGAGTGCTTTGATGTTTGTCTGACGGGCGCTTATGCGATGAATGTTCCGTAATTAATTGAAATTAATAAGAAATATCTTTTAGGTGGCTGGTCAAAAATTCGGCAACAGCCGTGTGCCGATTTTGTTGACAGAAGTAAAACCTCTCGATAACGTTTCAATCTCCAAGTGATTGGAACGTGGCAACGGGGCCACTTTAAAATTCGCAGGCGAAAAGGCCTCTCTATGTCTTCGGAAACGAAGCTGTAGGGAGGCCTTTTCTTTTGCGCTCAGCGATGTGCCGCGAGAGAAACCCCGAACAACTGCCGGGGCGCGGCAGAACAATAAAAATGAGGGGTAAAAATGAGCAAGTTACACGGCGAGGCGGAAGCCTTGGACGAAGTGGATCATGTTCTCGGAGAAGAATATGAACACACGCCGGTCCCGATGTCGGCCCGCAGGAGCACCTTTTCGGTCACGACTGTCTGGATCGGTTTTCCAATGATCATCACCGGCGCCATGACCGGGTCCCTCCTGGTTCTGGGCATGGGTTTCACAAATGCGGTCTGGGCCATGCTCCTGGGCAACCTGATCATGTTTGCCTATGTCGGCCTGCTGGGAGTTCTGGGCACGCGCAGGGGCATGAATTTCGCACTTCTCGCCAGCGTGGTCTTCGGACGGAAGGGATACATGCTTGCCTCCGGCCTGCTGTCGACCTTGCTGCTCGGCTGGTACGCTGTGCAAACCGGCATCACTGGATCCTTGATCAGCTCGGCCTACGAGCTGAACTATGTCGCGATGACCGTGATCGCCGGCCTGCTTTACATCGGCATCACCTTCGTCGGCGTACACGGGCTTCACCTGATCGGGCTGGTGTCGGTGCCCTTGTTCGTGCTGCTTGGCGGCTGGGTGGTTGCCGACAGCCTGTCGACGACAAGCTGGGCGGAAATCGCGGCTTATCCCGGCAACAACGGCGCGGCGACCATGTCGATGGGTGTCGGACTGACAGTGGTCATCGCCCTGTTCATCGATGCCGGAACAGTGACTGCGGACTTCAACCGTTGGGCAAAGGATACCAAGGCATCCGTCATCGCAACGTTCAGCGCCTTTCCGTTCGCCAACATGTGCGCCATGCTGGTCGGGGGAATCATGACGGCAGCCCTTGCGGTTCCCGATGCCAATCCCTTCGGCACGGACAACATGTTCGGCTACATGAACGGCAAGCAGCTGACCTTTCTCAGTGTCCTTGCCTTCCTCTTTCTCTACTGCAATCTCGGCTCTGTCTGCGCTCATTGCCTTTACAATGCCGCAACCGGCTGGTCGCGTATTCTCAACAGCCGCATGCGGTTGATGGCGGTTGTCCTGGGTGTCATCGGCATCGTCATTGCCGCCGGCAACGTCTGGGCGTTCTTCATCCAGTGGCTTTCCCTGCTCGGCATCCTGGTTCCGCCGATCGGCGCGATCATTCTGGTTGACCAGTATCTGCAGCGGCGCAACGCCACGATCGACCGTGACTGGCGCCCAACTGCATTCGCCGCCTGGGCGGCAGGTTCCATCGTTGCGGTGATCGTCGAGTTCTATGCGCCGCAGTTTTCGACGGCAATTTCCGCAGGGCTTGCCGGTGGAGTTGCCTACCTCCTGTTCAACCGGATGCCAGAGGCCGCAAGGGCCGGTGCCTGACCCATTTCCGGCGGCTCAGGCCGCCGGACAATACCAAAAACCAGAGGATAGCCTTCCATGGCGGACTACGAAATTTACGAACTGGGTGACTTCACCTTTCAGAGCGGTGCAACGCTTCGCGAGTGCAAGCTCGCCTACAAGACCTTCGGCAAGCTCAACGCGGCCAAGGACAATGTCATCGTTTACCCGACCTGGTATTCCGGCCAGCACGTCGACAACGAATGGTTGGTCGGCAAGGGCATGGCGCTGGATCCCGATGAGTATTTCATCGTGATTCCGAACATGTTCGGCAACGGCTTGTCATCATCGCCGTCCAACACGCCCGAGCCCTACAACGCGGCGCGGTTTCCGAAAGTGACTGCCTATGACAACGTCCGCGCACAGCACCAACTCATGACACAGAAGTTCGGTGTCGAGCGCATCAAGATGGTCACGGGCTGGTCCATGGGGGCGCTGCAGACCTTCCACTGGGGCGCGATGTATCCCGACATGGTCGAAAGGATCGTGCCGTTTTGCGGGTCCGCCAAATGCTCCCGGCACAACTTCGTGTTCCTGGAAGGGGTGAAAGCGGCCCTGACAGCCGATGCCGCCTTTCTGGAAGGCTGGTACGAGAAGAAACCGGAACGAGGGCTTCGGGCGATGGCGCGTGTCTATGCCGGTTGGGGGTTCTCGCAATCCTTCTACCGGGAAGAGCTGGACCTGAAGACGCTTGGATATTCCTCGCTGGAGGATTTCCTGGTTGCGTTCTGGGAAGGGTTTTTCCTGCCCAAGGACGCCAACAACCTGCTGGCCATGCTCTGGACCTGGCAGAACGGCGATATCAGCGCCAACGACATCTACCATGGCGATTACAAGAAGGCGCTGGGGGCAATACAATCGAAGGCATATGTGATGCCCGGCCGAACGGATCTATACTTCCCGCCGGAAGACAGCGAAATCGAAGTCGCGAACATGCCGAATGCGACGTTGATTCCGATTGAATCCATATGGGGACATTTTGCAGGTGGGCCGGGCACCAGCCCGGTTGATGTGGCGTTTCTGGACGGGAAGCTGAAGGAAATACTTGCGGGTAGTGCCTGACAGGCAAGGCCAGCCCGGCCGGCCGCCTTGGCGGCCGGCGCAGGACTGAAAGGGGAGAGTTTGGGTTGACCAGTTCATGCAAAACTTCCGAACCGTGGCGCGTCGGTGTGCTGTTCTCGCAGTCCGGCTACATGTCGGTGATCGAGGAAACCCAGTTGCGCGGGACGTTGACGGCGATCGATGAAATCAATGATAGCGGCGGGATCAACGGACGGCCTATCGAGCCGATTATCTATGACCCGGGTTCGGACTCACGCAACTACGGGCTTCTTGCAAAGAAGCTTATGGTCGAGGACGGCTGCAGCACGATATTCGGCTGTTACACCTCGTCCAGCCGCAAGGCCGTTCTGCCCGTGGTTGAACGACTGAACGGCCTGTTATGGTATCCGACGCTTTACGAAGGCTTCGAGTTTTCCTCCAACGTGATCTACACGGGAGCAACACCCAACCAGAACAGTGTCCAGCTGTGCCGGATCCTGATGGAGCTCTACGGAACGCGGTTCTATTTCGTGGGGTCGGACTACATCTATCCGCGCGAATCCAATCGCATCATGCGGGAGCTGATCCGCAACAACGGCGGCAGTGTCGTCGGCGAGAGTTATGTCCGGCTGGGAGCGGACAGGAACTCCTTCGTACCGATCATGCGCGAAATCCGGCAGGTGCAGCCGGACGTGATCTTCTCCACGGTGGTCGGCAACACGACCACATATCTCTACCAGGCCTATGCCGATCTCGGCATCGACCCGAGGGTGATGCCGATCGCCAGCCTGACGACAACCGAGGCCGAGATCCGGGCGATGGGATATGATGTCGGAGACGGCCATCTGACCGCCGCTTCCTATTTCCAGGGCGTCGGCAACGACCGCAATGCGACCTTCATCGACCGTTACAAGAAGCGCTACGGTGAGGACGAGCCGACCAACATGTGTCTGGAGGCTTCCTATTTCCAGGTGAATGTCTTCGCCAAGACCCTTGCCGAGACCAACTCGATGGACACCTCGATGATCCGCCAGTCGGTCATGGGATCGGAATTCGATGCCCCGCAGGGCGAAGTTTCCATCAACCCCGTGTGGGGCCATGCCGACCTGTGGACCCGCATCGGCCGCGCGAACCGCAGCGGCCAGTTCGATATCGTTTTTGAATCGCCCTCCAGCGTGAAGGCGGATCCTTACTTGATTGGGTACGGCCGATGCCTCGAATACAGCTGACACAAACCTCCCGAAGAACCTGGACAAACAAGCAGACAACCGGGGAGACACTGGAAATGGACACAAACGCGGCGGCCAAGACCAAGCGTCCGCTTTCGCAACGAACGTCGGCTGCGGCTGCCATGCGCAAGAACGCCACCGCGACAACTCCGCATCAGAACCTCAGGATCGCGGTTATCGTCGAACCCGATGCGGATGGCGAACGCCTGATCCGGGAGTTGCAGCGCCTGCGTTGCGAGGTGCGCCATATCTGGCCGATCCCGCCGCAGTTGCCTGTCGATTGCGATCTTGTGTTCTGCACGCTGGTCGAGGACATGCCCAAACGTATCCCCTGGTTGCCGGGAGAGCCGGAAGCCGGTCTGGTGTTGGTGGATCGCGGTGTCAGCAATCTGGATCTCAAGCTGATCCACAATTGCGCCGCCCATGGCGTGCTGCACTATCCGGTCGTCCAGCGCGCGGTCCAGACCTGTGTCGCTCTGGCGCGCGAGCACTTTCTTTACGAGCGTCGACTAAGAAACCGGATCGATAAACTTGACGAAAATCTCAGAACGATGCGCCTTGTTGAACGTGCAAAGTCTCTGTTGGTTCGCGTCAAGAATGTAAGCGAAGAGGAAGCTTACAATTATTTGCGTCGGCAGGCGATGGAACGGCGTGTAACTATCGGTGCAGTTGCAAATGCGATAATTGACTCGCACGAACTTCTTAGCTAATCTTTCGAAGTTATTCGTGGCAACAGCGCCACGTACATCCGGGTAAAAGAGCCCCACGGTTTTCGTCTTGGCGGAACGTGGGGTTTTTTGTTGTCTGAAATTCAGACATTTCCCTCAGCGGCACCATAGCCGCGTTCACAAAAATCAGAGGCGACGATGCCCCGAACGAGCTGCCGCAAGGCAGGGCGGACGGGGCTTTTTTGTTTATGGAGCAGCAACGTGAAAACCAACAGGCGCAATTTTCTTCTCGGGTCGGCCGCTTTCGGGGCAGCCGGTCTCGGCACCTTCCCGCATATCTGGAGCAAGAACAGCGGACTGGCGCGCGCCGCCGGCGGCCAGATCAAGGTGGGGGTTCTGTTCTCCCTGACCGGGACGACTGCGATTATCGAAGAGTCGCTCAACAAGGCGACGATCATGGCGATCGAGGAAATCAACGCCGCAGGCGGTGTCAACGGCATGGAGATCGTTCCGGTGGTTGAGGACCCGGCTTCTGATCCGGCGACTTTCGCGGAAAAGGCGCGCAAGCTTGTCCTCCAGGACAAATGCGTTTCGGTCTTCGGCTCCTATACCTCGGCCAGCCGGAAGGCCGTGCTGCCCGTGTTCGAAAAGCGGGACAATCTCTATTGGTATCCGACCCTCTACGAGGGGCGCGAGTGCTCGAAGAATGTCATTTACACAGGTGCTGTTCCCAATCAGCAGCAGGACGAGTTCGTGCCCTGGCTGGTGAAGAATTTCGGCAAGCGCTGGTACCTGATCGGGTCGAATTACATCTATCCGAAGGAAGAGAACAACTACTGCAAGAAGTTGCTGGCCGAACTTGGAGCCGAAGTCGTTCACGAGGAATATGTGCCGCTCGGCCATTCGGAATTCTCGTCCGTCATCAACAAGCTGAAGGCGGAAAAGCCGGACGTGATCTTCTCGACGGTGGTCGGCGATTCCGTTGTCGCCCTGCACCGACAGTATCATGCGGCCGGTCTCGACCCGGAAAAGATGCCGATGGCCAGCCTGACCACTTCCGAAAACGAAGTGGCGGCGATGGGCGGTGCCGCTGCCGCGGGACATTTTACCTCCGCACCATATTTCATGGTCTGGGATTCACCGGAAAACCAGAAATTCGTCGAGGCCTACAAGTCCCGTTGGGGCGGCGACAAGGTCACGCATTTCGTCTCCGAGCCGTCCTATTTCCAGGTGCATCTGTTCAAGCAGGCCGTCGAGAAACTGTCGCCGGACGATATCGATCCAACCACCATCCGCGAGGCCGTCAAGGGTGAGCAGTTCAACGCGCCGCAGGGACTGGTCAAGATCGAGGGCGAGAACCTTCATACCTGGCTGAGACCGAAGATCGGCCAGTGCAAGTCGGATGGCCAGTTCGAGATCCTGCAACAATCCGCCGACTGGCTCGAGCCCATTCCCTACAAGGCCTACGACGGCCAGGTCTGCACCGCTGACGGTCTGAAGAGCAGCTGACGCGCGCAATCGGGTGGCGTGTCGTCACGCCGCCCGGCTTTTCCGTGACCTGATGTTTTCCAGACCTTGAAGGCTTGCAGATGGAACTTGTCGTCTCCCAACTCCTGACCGGTCTCAGTATCGCTTCGATCCTGATGCTGGTCGCCCTTGGCCTCGCCGTCATCTACGGCGTGACCGGGGTCATCAATCTTGCGCATGGCGAATTCGTCATGCTGGGCGCCTATTGCGCCTGGTTCCTGCAGTCCCAGCTTGGCATGGGATTGCTGGAAAGCCTGATCCCGATCTTTTTCATTCTCGCGGTGTTCGGTTGGGCCGTGGAAGCCCTGGTCATCCGCCATCTCTACGACCGGCCGCTCGACACCATCCTGGCGACCTGGGGCATTGGCGTGATGGCGCAGCAGGCGATCCGGCTGATTGCCGGCGGTGAGCTGCGTTATGTCGAGATCCCGGCGTTCCTCAGTGGCAGCGTGTCCCTGTTCGGCGCGAGCGAGTCCGCCTACCGGCTGTTCATCCTCGGTCTTGCGCTTGTCCTCTTCGGGCTCACCTGGGTCATCTACCGGCGCACCAGCTTCGGGTTGAAACTGCGTGCGATTACCCAGAACCGGGAGATCGCCTCCAGCTTCGGCATCAATTCCGCCCGCATCTATCGGTCGACCTTCGCCTATGGCGCCGGCATTGCCGGTCTCGCCGGTGCGCTCGTGTCGCCGCTGAAGAGCGTCTCTCCGGAGATGGGGACGACCTACGTTGTCGACGCCTTCATGGTGGTTGTCCTTGGTGGTGCCCAGAGCTTGCTCGGAACTGTCGCAAGCTCCGGGATCCTGGGTGAACTTTCGGGTTTCCTGGCCTTCCACAGCAACGACACCCTGGCCAAGGCGCTGGTCCTGCTGGCGATCGTCATCCTCATCCGCTTTCGGCCCGAAGGCCTGTTCTCGACCCGTGTGCGCTCGTGATCACGGCCGGAAAAAGGATCGCAATTCAATGAACCTGACTGGAAAATCAACAGCACGGCTGGTGCTCTATCTGGCGTTTTGTGCAGCCATCTTGCTCGTGCCGTCCGTGCTGGACGATGCGTTTCTCCTGAACAAGTATTCCCGCTACCTGGTCTTCGCCATCCTGGCAGTCTCGCTCAGTCTCTCCTGGGGCTACGCCGGAATTCTCAATCTCGGCCAGGCAGCCACCTTTGGCCTGGGGTCCTATGCCATGGCCATGGGCCTCAAGCTTCGCACCGTGCCGGTACATACCGGCAGCGAAGGGCTTCCGGACTTCATGGTCTGGAACAATGTCACCGAACTGCCCTGGTTCTGGGCGCCGTTTCACTCCATGACCTTCGCCATTCTGGCGGGCCTCCTGATCCCTGCCGCCTTTGCTGCGCTGCTCGGCTGGTTCATGTTTCGCGGGCGCATCACCGGTGTCTATGCGTCGATCATCACGCTGGCCGTTCTGGTGGTGGTCAATCTCCTGATCATCGATCAGCAGCGCTACACCGGCGGCTTCAACGGCATCACGGATCTCGCCCAGTTCGAGGTGGCCGGTTTCTTCTTCGACGCCTATTCCGCGACAACCTATTACCTGGTCGCGCTGTGCCTGTGTGTCGTGCTGCTCCTGTCGCTCGCGGTTACCCGCAGCAAGACCGGCATGATCCTGCAAGCAATCCGCGATCAGGAAAACCGGGTCCGCTTCTTCGGCTACGACGTCGCGCTCTATCAGATCTTCGTCTTCTCGCTGTCGGCCGGCATCGCCGGTCTGGCAGGCATGCTCTACACGATCGTGATGGAATTTGCCTCGCCGACATTCCTTAGCGTGCCGCTCAGTCTTTCCGTGGTGATCTGGGTCGCCGTGGGCGGCCGGCAGAGCCTTCTGGGGGCTGCCATCGGAGCCCTGATCGTGACCGGCGTCCAGGGTGCCCTTTCGGAAACCGAAGTCTTCCTGGAAAGCTGGATGCTGATCATGGGGGGCCTGTTCGTACTCGCTGTCCTGTTTCTGCCGAAAGGCATTGCAGGTGCCGTCTCGATGGCCGTCGACCGGCTGCCCTTTTTCGCCGGCAGCGCCAGGAAATCCGCAAGCAATGTCATGAAAACCACGGAGGCGGCGTCATGAAGACGGCAACCGACCACCTCAGCCTTCGGGACGTCAGTGTTTCCTTCGGCGGTTTCCAGGCGATCTCAGGACTGTCGCTGGATGTGAACAGCGGCGAACTGCGGTGCCTGATCGGACCGAACGGTGCTGGCAAGACCACGGCGCTCGACCTGATCTGCGGCAAGACCCGTGTGACCTCCGGCGAGATCCGCTTCAAGGGCGAGGCGATCCATACCCTGAAGGAATATCAGATCGCCCGTGTCGGTATAGGGCGCAAGTTCCAGGTGCCGAGTGTCTTCCGCGAACTGACCGTTCGGGAAAACCTGAATATCGGTCAATCACGAAACACCGGCGTTCTGGCCAACCTCGTGCGTTTCGGTGCAAGTCATGACGACGAGGACATCGAACGTCTTGCGGTTCTGGTCGGCCTTCAGGACGATCTCGATCTTGCTGCCGGACATCTGTCTCACGGTCAGACGCAATGGCTGGAGATCGCGCTGATCCTGGCTCAGAACCCGACACTCATCCTGATGGACGAGCCGACAGCAGGCATGACCGCGCAGGAAACCGGCAAGACGGCCGAGCTGTTCAACAGGCTGCGGGGCGAACACACGCTGATAGTCGTCGAGCACGACATGGGATTCGTGCGCGACATCGCTGAAACCATTTCAGTCATGCACCAGGGCAAGCTGCTTGCCGAAGGTTCGCTGGAGGAAGTCTCCAGCGACCAGCGGGTGAAGGAAGCATACCTTGGAACGAAGGAGGCCGGCCATGCTTGAGCTGAACGGTCTCGATGGTTTCTACGGCCGAAGCCGTGCGCTCCAGTCCGTTTCCATGGACATTGACGAGGGAGATTTTTTCTCCGTTCTCGGCCGCAATGGCGTGGGCAAGACGACACTTCTTCGCAGTGTCCTCGGGTTGATGAGCCGGACGTCCGGTTCGGTCAAGCTGGACGGAATGGAATTGAACAGCCTGCCGACGCACGCAAGAGCGCTCGCCGGCATCGGCTATGTCCCGCAAGGCCGCGGCATCCTGCCGGCCTTCACCGTGCGCGAGAACCTGATGATCGGCACCTTCGCCGCCCAATCGGGCCAGGGTGAGATCGCCGACTGGGTGCTGGAGCTGTTTCCGATCCTGAAGGAGTTCCTGAACAGGCGGGGCGGCAACCTTTCCGGAGGTCAGCAGCAGCAGCTTGCAATCGGTCGGGCGCTTCTTTCCCAGCCCAAGGTGCTTCTGCTCGATGAGCCGACGGAAGGCATCCAGCCCAACATCGTCGAGCAGATCGAGGATGTCCTGATCGACCTGAACCGAACCAGGGGCCTCACCATCGTTCTGGTGGAGCAGAACCTCACTTTCGCACGCCGGGCCTCGAACCGGTTCGCGATCCTCGACCGCGGCACCGTCGCGGTCACTTCCGGCATTGCCCAACTGTCCGACGACCTTGTCCACGAACACCTCGTGGTCTGAGGCGCGGCAACCCGTTCCTAGAAGGAGGAATTGATGTATCACGGTGATATTTCCAGCAGCAACGACACCGTCGGCGTGGCGGTGGTCAACTACAAGATGCCGCGTCTGCATACCCGCGAGGAAGTGCTGGCCAATGCCCGCAACATCGCGGACATGATCGCGGGAATGAAGGTCGGCCTTCCGGGCATGGACCTGGTGATCTTCCCGGAATATTCCACCCACGGGATCATGTATGACCCCAAGGAGATGTACGAAACCGCCTCCCAGGTGCCTGGAGAGGAAACGGCCATCTTCGCCGAAGCCTGCAAGAAGGCGAACGTCTGGGGCGTGTTCTCCCTGACAGGCGAGCGACACGAGGATCACCCAAACAAGGCGCCTTACAACACGCTCATCCTGATGAACAACAAGGGCGAGATCGTCCAGAAATACCGCAAGATCATGCC